>Ga0307509_10002523_pt1 | contig 29524 bp, 26 predicted proteins | sample 10_EM_MG_FD_202245 | JGI IMG/M metagenome (GOLD analysis project Ga0307509, IMG submission 202245) | Populus trichocarpa ectomycorrhiza microbial communities from riparian zone in the Pacific Northwest, United States - 10_EM | ecosystem: Host-associated > Plants > Roots > Unclassified | place...
ACTATGTATTTACATTTTTCTAATTTTTTTTTGGTTTTCATGATAGTGGGGTTGGTGGGGGAGGCCGTTGTCATTGCCGAAGATTTTCGCCCGTTGATACCGCCGTTATTTTTGTCCCCCGACAATACAAACAAAAAGAGTGAACCTTTAAAATACCATGAAAAAGGAAGATATGTTTAAAATACCATCATATACCATAATAGAAGTAAAGTGTCAAGCTACAATTACAAGAGCAAACAACAACTATATGCGATAAATCAGGATATATTTGGCTAATTAACCAAGAATAACTGTTCCATAACCTTTTGCCGAGTCATAGTACTAGCACTCTTGGCGCAAAATTAAGCAATAATTGGCATCATAACTGTGCCAAGCCCCATCTTCACAACTGGGAAAAATATTCAAAATTAGGCCTTAAATGGCCCTATTTTTGATAATTATCCTATGATTTTTATTATTTTATTATTATTATTATTTGGGCCCCTCATGAAGGTATTTAGAGTCCTGAATAATGATTATTTCTGCAAGTCGTTGCATTTGGTGCGGGGGAGGTCATGGTTTGCAAACTTCGCCCCTGTCATGGTATATCATGGTATTTTAAGCGATCGCTCCCTGATTCAAGAGTCCCAGTTGCTTAAACCAGTGTTGCAAAGAAGGCCTTTGATGATCGAACCTGGGGGGTTAGAAGGGGGGGTTGAATCGGGGCTTCTAAAAAATTTAATGGGGATTGAAGGGGCGTTCTTTAATGTCTTACTAAGCAAAAATAGCAGTAACTCTGATGAGAATTTCTACCTTTAACTCAGATGTGTGAGCATTTATTGCTCCAAAGCCGGGGAAGTGGAGTACCAGAGCTAGTGATTTTTCTGCCACTCGTACATTTTGTCCCCTTTTTCTATTATTTCATTTGTTTCTTTGCCTCCCAACTGCCTTCAAATATTATTATTTACCGATTTGCCTGAAGGGGTTCTGTCATAGGGGTGGTCTGAGATCCCCTGGTATCCCATGGACTGGTGAGACACTATGATCGCCTACTCAAACAGCCTAATTTTCTGTTCTGTTTCTGGGGCTTTACGGTATTAGGAATAGGAAGCGCCTGATTCTGCAGATGTGTGTGGTTGTTTACTCGAGTGCAGTACTCGAGTAGTTGGGCTCTCATGGACGCCCCTGTGCGGCCCGGTTGAGGCCGGGTACAGTACTTAGGCTGGGAGTACTCGTATGTAAATTATTAAGAGTCCGGCTTCAGCTCGGCCGCCTAGTGAGTCGTTGGATTGAAGTCGCATTTTTCGGTGGCGACGCAGCAGAAGTGGCGGGGCTTCAACCCGACAGCATCAGTACGGTAGTGGGCAGTTTTTCACCGTGGTTTGTTACGGCATATCACTTGCGTGTGCCCCACCCACTGCATTGACTAATTTCAATCGCAAGCAGGCGACTGCTGCCCACCCGGTCTAGAGACGAGACAGGTACGGTAGCCGGGGACACTACTGTAGATGTCTGTGTGTCTGTTGTGTCGGCTTGTTTTCGTTCTGAAATTCTCTCTTCCTACCGTGGCCATCCTAGTGCCCCCCGAATGTTTACTGAGGGGTCGCCAGGGGGAATACAAAATAGTTACTCGAAGAAGCTATGATAAGGGTTAGGGTTGGGCTGCCAACCAATGAAAAAAGTCTTTGGTTCACGATCCTGGCATCCGCACTACTCGAGTATTCTTTGCATGGAAGATTAGTGACTGGTCACAAAAACGGCATCGGCATCAACCAAACATCACTGTCTGTTTTTTCAATGTCTTTATTCAACCAGTCTGTTCTGAGGTTGGGGAGGGGGTTAGCACGTTTTGACAGCCTGATATGTCTGCTCGAGCAGAATCCCCTATGGTGCCTCTGATACGAGTGTATCTCCCAGTGCTGGGGGAGACAGTACCAGTACATTCCATCCTCTTTGAGATACCTTGGCAAGCTCAATGTTAAGTTAAGTTATGGTTAATATACTAAAGTGTGCCATACCCCGCCACCAATGCCGAGCCCAAAACACCTAGGATTGAGGAAGAGCCCTCTTATTTGGGGGGCCACGGCAGCTGCTATGTGCACCATATAGCCGGGAGCTACGGCAGTCGAAAAATCTTCAAATGGCTACCTACAGTGGGACTTTTTCCCCCACTAAATTCCTACTCTTTTTTTACTCATCTTAAATATGGGCCGTTGCCCGCAGGATTGGATTGTGGGTTCCAGGGGGAGAATCAGGGCACATTTATGCGTTGGTTCTTGTGTATTTTTCTCTCTTCTAGTAATAACTTCGCATCCAATCCCGCGACACCGTTTCACTCTAAAACCAGAGTCATATATCTACATGCCAAGGGCATAGGCTCATGGAGAAAGCGCAAACCACACGAAGCTTCATTGCAGAGGAGGCAGCGGAGAGGGATTCTTCGGCTAATCCCTCTAAAGCTTCAGCTTCAATGCACAGCAATGAGGGCGGGGAATACTCTCCGCCTCTAGCCAGGATGGTGACTAATAAGTCACGTATTGTCCCACGGGATAAGAGGAGGGGCATGTTTGCGCAGCTAGCGCTGGTGCCTGAGATTGAAGATCCCAGGGATTATGGAAAGTTTATCAAGTACCTAATCACCAACCTTGTTGGAGCTGCTGGGTCGACGGCTCCAATGGCGGCTACCATATTGCTTCGTAGGTTTCTCGGTTGCGCCCGGATAGGATTTACTATTCAAGTATCCACAACTCCGTTCATCCGGGTTCAGACTGTGATGTAAGGGGACAATGTTGCTGACATCAATTGGCTTAGCTGCGCTATCGGACGTATCTGCGGAATTACATTCAACCCAAGTTGTAGCAAACCTATCAGTTGCCCTGCACATGCTATCAATGGCGATATTCCCGCTCTGGTGGTCCTCTATATCCGAGCGAAAGGGCAGGCGGACCGTGTACATAATATCGTTTTCCCTCTTCACTATATTTGCGGTATGCTGTGCAGTCTCAACCAACATTAGCATGTTGGTTGTGTTCCGGGTGGCCTCTGGCGGTGCAGCCAGCAGTGTTCAGGCGATTGGCCCAGGGACTATTGCGGATATTTGGCAGGTCTGTGAGAGAGGGAAATCTATGGGCTGGTTTTACTTAGGTATGCTGTAAGTATTCGGCTCAATATCCAGGGGTAATATGCTGATAAGTAATCTAGCTGCGGGCCTCTCCTGGGGCCCATTCTGGGAGGAGCATTGACTCAAAGGTTCGGATGGAGGGGAACACAGTGGTTCTTGGCAATATTGGGGCTTGTTCTGTTCTTTGGAATGCTGTTTTGCCTCCCAGAAACGCTACGAACCCAGGATGAACCCCGAGATAAACGCATGGAGCGACCAGAGCTTAGTGATGACGAATTGCCTACAAGAGAAGATGGGGTTGGGGAGCCTCCAAGACTGAGGCTAACCATCTCTCAAGTTTCTAAAAGAACTTTAAAGAAGAGCAAACAGTGGATCGAGACTGCGGGGGCCGTCCTGGTCGATCCCCTGAAAAGCCTGCTCTACCTGCGCTTCCCCCCAGTGTTGCTAACTGTGATGTATACCGGTATGACTTTTGGAATCCTGGTATCATCTCACCCCCCTCTTGTCTAATTTCTTTGAATGTCGCTAACTAATGGGTGCAGTACGTATTGAACATCTCATTGCAAACGGTCTATTCTCGAGAGCCATACCACTACTCTCCGCACACTGTTGGACTGCTATTCATCCCTGGTGCGCTTGGTTACCTAACCGGATCGTTGACGGGTGGTCGCTGGTCCGACAGCGTAATGCGGCGGGCCGCAATAAAACGACGGGCAGCTACAGGCGGGGGTGAAAGCACTCCATTGGAGCACCGGCCGGAAGACCGCATGGGAGTCAACGCTTGGATAGCAGGGACTATGTTCCCATCTGCATTGATCTGTTATGGCTGGATTGCACAGCAGGGGTACCATTGGGCTGTCCTCTCGCTTTTTACCTACATCTTTGGATTTGGGAGCATGTTGGCGTTCGGAATGGCTGTCGCCATGTTGACGGGTATGTTCTGTATCTGGTGTTGTGAGGCACGGACTGACGGAACTGTAGAATTTGTCCCTGGGCGAGCTAGCTCTACTGTTGCTCTCAGCAACCGTGAACCCCCCCCTTCCCGGACATATGCAGCCTTGAGGATTATTAACATTTCGTTGTAGTTGCCAGAAACACCTTCGCCTGTATTGGGAGTATCTTCGCCGAACCCGCCATAAATGCGATTGGGAATGGCTGGCTATTCACAATCCTCGGTATACTTGCATTCGCAGCTCTTAGCGTAATATGGGCGATGCATAGAGTAAGAGCCCCCCATTCGACACACCCTATGTGATATCTGCTAATATGCGTCTAGTACGGACCCAAATGGAGAGCCGAAACTCATAAGTACAGTTTCATGTAATAAGCACATTCACCAATATGCCCTTGTTCATCTAGGATAGAGTATTCTCACTTCTCCTTCAGTCCATCGTATCTAAGATTTGTTTCTCTGCGCTCTTGTTTCATCTGTTTTCGTGGGTTCGAGGCCATCATTTATTCAGCCTCTTTCTGGGGTCATTTTGTGGCGCTTGGGTTTGTATATAGATTTACTTATTTATATTCTTTGGTCATGTTCGGGCTAGAGGGAGGAGTTATATAGAATATGTGGGGTGACAAACGATGAAATAGTAATAATATGATCTCCTATAAGCTTCTGCAAGGTTTCTGCATAGTAAAATCACTCGATTCCTGTGTTACAGTCAGACCCCGGTAGTTACCGCCGATGTTGTGCTCGAGTATTGGTAGGACCCGTTAACCGGAACAGGCAGGGATATCTTTGGCCGATTACCCTTGGATATGATACCTGTTCCATATCTTCTTGTCAGGTCTTGTATCGTACCAGTATCGTGGTCCCAGTCAAGTGGGCTGGTGTTGGCCTGGGCTCGCACTCATGCGGAACGCTAGGGGCCGTAATCTCAACCACAGTCCAGGATAATGAGTGACGGGCCCCAATTCCTTCAAAGGGGTATAGCCGTTTTCCAGATCTTCGAGCTTTCCCCTCCTAACACTAGCTAACTGACCTCCACACCCCCCTCGGCCGGCCGCCACGAAATATCGGTATCGCAATAGAAGAAGCTCAATAAAAGCAAATAAAGGGAAAGGTGTGCAATGGATATCTCAACCCTTTCCCTAAGAGGATAAGCCATCCTCGCCACCGGCGGGGCAAACCGGATCGGCCGAACAGTTTCCACTGGGTTTGTAGCGAACGATGGAAAATCTTGCATCTCCACTCGTGACGCAAAGTCCCGTGGATCCTCTGCAGCACTTTTCTTTTCGTAAACGAGTCTGGCGGGTGCCTGCCCAGGGCGGGTCACGCCGTCGCAGTAGACTTCTGCAAGCTCGCTGACGGTCAAATGTGGTCACGAGGGTTAGAAAGTGCAAGACTTGGTTCCTCTTGCTGGTGATGGATTGTTAACAGAAGGCTAGAGTATACTTCATCTATTAGTATGCAGATATGAAGGGTGACGGTTAGTAGTTAAAACTATCTTTGGGCTTAGGGAAAGGGTATCTGGAGCGGACGGGTTTCTCCTGAGATTAAATTCGATCAGTATCAAAAATCAAGTAAGATTTACAACCTTGATTTTTCTAAGACATTTATGTGCTACTATTTTCTTACTACCTTGTGGTCATTGGATATTTTAAGGAGTTTCATCTATGATTGTACTTGGAAGGGTTATTAAAAACTGGAAAGCATAACTCTTGTTTCTACACGCAATTCTCTTGAATCTGGAGAAGAGGTTTCGAGCTTTTAATAACCCCTCATATGTATTGTTGGTTCTTCTATTCTCACTTTTTCTTCTTTTCTTCTTGATATTAGTCATTATACACCAATCTCCAAGCAGTCGACACCAGGGCTCACCAAGACATGAGATAGTAGTGCAACAGAGGGTCACTGGCACTACAATGCACTCCAAATGATGTGCTGGGCTAACTGTGGGGCTAACAACAGGGCTCGAGAGGGCCATTGACCTTACCCAGCATCTGGATCACTCTTGTCTCATTTCCGTTGAAACCTTTCTCGCTGCTTCGAGGGGCGCCGTATAATAATAATATCATAGACTAATCGATGCGTCCGGCCGGGGGGGTGATAGTAATTAGCATCCAGCCCTCTCTGCGGTAAAAAAGTATCGAATCGAACTGTTAGTATCTATTACGGTGGGTGAACCGGGATCGGTGTCTTCACGGCAGTGGATCTGGAAGTAGGGCGGCAGCTTGTTGGTTCCTTCTCATCACATAGGCGATCAGCTCCAACACCTACACTACTGTCCAGCATGCTCGGTTCAGTAAAACGAGCCTTATAGCCCAGTTTATACAGATAATATTCTGGATCCCCTAGTAGTTAATGATCTCTGCTCGGTGCTCTGTTGCAACGCTTTAATCCCTCCATCCAATGCCCTGGATGGGGCGAGGGGATAGTATTTATTTTTTTCTAGAAAAGACGCTAAAATTACCTTGCAGGTTAGGAAAGATCTGGTGCAGTGTTGTAGAGAAATATCCAGGGGGGTCCGTTCAAGTTCCGTAATTTGTTTTAATATTTCTTTGTTTAGACACTTTGGGTTTGAAGCGGAGTCCCAATAGTACTGTCTTTTTGTAACTAATGTTGCCACGGACTAGCTTGCTATGAAAATACAATACAAGTAGCTGATCTTCGGAGCAGTCAAGAGACTCATGTAATGGCCCGTAAAAGCATGTGCATAAAATAGACCACCAGTAGCCAAGTCGTTAATAGGTTGGTCTAGCCCTCCCTATGGATACAGTGCCTGCCTGGGGGGGTTTGAGGTTGGACACTTTGTATGGAGAGGGAGCCTTAGGCGTACAGATTCACTTCGGCCACATAAGTATAAACCGGGAGAACTCAGAGTGTGCTAGGACGGAATGCGGTGGGGCTGCGCAAGTAACGAGACACCCACAATATTCCTTTGTGCACAGCCGTCAACACAGCAGATGTTTTCACTGCACTCGTTGAATAGCTTAAATCATTTTCTTCCCTGAAAGCGACTCGACCTCTAATCTGCTTCAATTTAGTCTTCGTCCCCGGTTGGCGCACTAGGACCTTGGAGGCCGATATTATCGTTTTACAACATTCATTTCCAAGGCATTGTCCGGGGGAGAGCATGCCCCTTAGGCAAAATCCTTGCTGTAAAGTAACACTAACACAAGTAGGGCATGCTACAGGACTACCCAAGAACACGGGACTCGGAGAGGATCTGAGGTATGATACTGCATGTGCGATATGAATACCTATGCTGTAATCCATCCTTCTCGCCAGGGTTAGGTTTTGTTTCTTCAATGGGAAAATAAAATTGAAACAAAAGAAATTAACAGGATTTGAACTTGTGCTCAGGAGCGAAACAGATTTCTTGTCTGTTGCATTAACCACTGGGCTACAATGTCTTATTTATTGTTCTTTGGTGGCTCATTGAAAGCCGGATACCACTCAAATAACCCCGCACCAAGAACCCGCAAAAACCCGGAAAGCAACTAGAGAGACCTGGTCCATAATTAGTATGATGAAAAAGCGAAAACATAACCTATGGTAATAAGAAATGATTCTTTCTCGGGGAATCCGGCTCTGGAGTACTGTATGACCATGAGAGTACCTTGGCCACCACATGGCACAACAAGCATTGTTATAAGATGAGCCAGAATACACTCTCTTGGCAGATATTGTGATCGCCCGATCGCATTGACCCTGATTCAGTACGGGTAGTTTCCGATTATTAATATACATTATGTGGGTTGGCCACCCCAGGCTGAATTTTGTTCTAGAGTTGCGTTCCTTCCTCTGTATATCAACACTTACATCAAACAACGAACACACTCATTGGTCCCCTACCACGCTCTTTAGTAAGAGCATCTCTCACGGCCCTCGCCTCATGTCAGCTTCATAGCGGTGCTGACTGGAGTTTTCCCTTGCAGAGTGATTTCCTGCCGGCGCAAGAAAGATCCTCGATCAGGAGAGTCTCGGGGGTTACAGTCGAAATCGTAATGGTGAAAGAAATAAGGGAGGAGGAAAAGGAGCGGTCCTGATTGGCAAAGGTGTAGATGAGGAAGAGGTACTAGAGGGGAAGGACATAGATGAGTCTATCGTATTGTAGCTAGTGATGGACACAATCATGCTCGATCATAAATTTTTGGTGTGCTCGAGCACGATTTATGCTCGAGCATGGGCTAAATTTTCTGCTCGAGCATGACCGTGCCCATCACTAATTGTAGCTGGTGCGGGTAGCCAGGGCGGTGCAGTTGGAGATAGTTGAGGAAGGAGAGACCTTTCAAAACTTGACATGTTTTGTTTTAGGATATCAAGGGCACTCTTGGAGTAGGCATTAGATATGCTTCTTACTCTCTGGTGGGGAGAGATAATTCCATGACATCGCTTGTTACAGTTAGTCTTATGCCTATTGATTGGAACAGCTCCACGCAAACTTAAAATCAACCTACTTGTAACTCCTGCTTGGGTCGGTACTCCCAAAACCCCGTCACAAATCTCTTGAGAGCGATAAATTCAACACACCCACGGAAGATGCTAAGTGCACAAGTCGCAGCAGTCCAGTCACATGAGTCTGAAGCCGGTGCTATTCTAGGCTGGCCGAGGCCTGACTTGCTGAGTCCGGAACCATCCCCAATTCTATAATACTAGATTTCTACTCTATAGCATTTGTAATTTTCAGCTGTCCCTTTCCCCCAAATCAATGAAGGCAGAGCAACCCTTTTTTTAACCTAAAATGAGAAAAGAGTTATTTCATACCTGCCAATCGCGGACCTCACCCCTAGGTCCCTTAGGGGTGAATGTCTAGAGTCGGATGCTATCATACCACCTTCTACGATATCTCCCAGTCCCCGTGGGTTTCTACCCTACGTGATAGGTGAGAACAACTCCTCCCGAGGAGAATTGAACTCCTGGGCTCCTGCTAAATTGCGCAGGAGGTTAATTGCTTTTCAACATAATAACCACTGCGCTAGCTAGGTATTTTCACATTATATCGCTACAAGAACAAATACTTAACTCCTTATCTTTGATTTTATTCCCGCCTAAGGTTAAAAACAACGATCCTATGATAATGTTTATTAAACATTTAAGGCAATGGAGAAATTGGCCCGGCCTTGAAGGAAGGCTGGGAGGGGGGATTGTGCCCATTACCGCACCTTTAACACCAGTTGGCAATTTCCCACCGCTGGGACTCAATCCATGGTTTGGTGCTTCGGGAGTCTCGAGAGGATGTTTCAAACCGACGGCGGTCTAGACAAGGCAGAGGTACGCGTCCAGAACATCGGGCACCCGGAAGTAGGTGAGTAGAGGTTATGGAATATTTAGGTGAGGAAATAGTGTCTAGGAGTAGAAAGTGATGGAGAGAAGTTTTCTAGACTCACACACAACTATTGAGAATGATACACCTGGTAGATGGTTTCAACTAGGTAAGCGGACGAGCAAATGGCTTTGAGGGGGATCATAAGATGTCACTATTTTAGATGGCGAACCCCACCCTCTGGGCTGTGGCTGCACACCTTGTTCTCAGTATTTTTTAGTGGATTTCGAGCTTTCCCCGTATGCAGTGTATGAACCCTTGCGATGGCCCGAACCTACTCGCAGCCATATTTCTACCGGTGTGCTTTGACTCCCACACCTCTAATTATTTAAGTTGGTTTATCTTTCTATCTCGGAGCTTTCCATTTTGTGTGTTATCCAATCTCGTCCTTATGTGAAGGTGCTTGGCAGGAGCTAGTTGTCGAGATATGTCCCTTGGATGAGTTTCCAGCTCCCAATATTCGTCAGCTTCTCACAGAGCGAGATATTATTTTGTTCTCAATTGTAAATGGTACTGTATTGAAATTTTCAAGGGTCAAAATCCGTTGGAGCTTGAGAAATATCCTCCCGCAATCAAATACCAACCATATTCTATTGGCTTTGACTGACCTCTTGAATCCTAAGCCCGCCCAATGCCCTATTTAACACCTCGTACAACTGCAGCCAGCACCTCACTCGATAGAACTCAACTACACCCACAGGCCAGAATGGAAAAGTGCGCAACTAACAAAACTCCTCTGCCCGCAGACACAGGGCAGGACTCTAGTGCTGCTAGGTTCTCTGAACCGGTTTCTCCGCCCGACATACCATCGACGCCCCAGGACGTTGTCGCCTCCAGGGCCAAATCCATCGCGCCCTCGGAGTGTTTGGTCGTTTCAATTCTCCCGTGCATGCTAGACAAGTGCAAAGTCAAGCTCAAAGAGGGCTGTGAGAAGGTCGAAAAGGCGTTGAAGGGGAAGGAGAAAGAGGGCGGTCCGATTGTTATTCTGCGGAACCGGAATTCCGATATTGACTTTTTTGGGGAGTTTCCTGAGAGGAGACGATCTTGGTTGGGGTGAAGTGTTCTACTGCAGTTGTTTGGGGGTAAGGGGTACAGGTCCATTGATGGATGGGGATGCGCTTGTTAGGCATGCACGATTCGGAGGAGTAATTAATAATGAATTTTTACTTGCTATCATACTTCATTATAAGATGAATTGTTGGGTCAAATTTTGAGAGTTAGTTATTGGGGTTTCTGTGAATGCATAAGGTCTCACTCGTCCGACCCGGCAATAGAGGTGGTTAACCAGACAGATGCTAAAGCACACCGAAAACAAAGGTTTCGCACCGTCATTACCCAGCCACCATGAATTGAAACAGCGTAAAAAGTAATCAAATAATATTTTATTATAATAACACCTGCATAAAAAAGTGTGGGATTTTTCCCTTCCCCCCCTCAAAAAGTGAGGAGTGGGATGCCTTTTCCCTCAATGTATCTGCCAAGACCATGGTTTTTGTATTGAAAGGTACACTATAAGTTATCCAGTTCATATGCCTAAAGCTCTGTATGAGCTCAAGACAAAAGCCTGAAATAAATATATATTATGCTTCAGACATGCTAAATTTTATACAAAAATTTCCGAGACTAGGATCAAGATATCTATGGAAATACAATGGCTCAGAAACCTACAATTTTGGTGTGTTTTGGCCTCGACCAGGTTACTAAACGACCGCTATTTCGGGCAAACTGAGCTAGTATTAGTCCATTCTACATGACTAATCTTATCATGCTGTGGCAGTCTTCCTGACAAGTCTGCGCTGGCTAACCCGACGTTCCGTCCTCGTTATAAGAAACACACAATCCATTCCAGCAAGCAGAGGGCCCGGGGACACAATGGAATCCCCCCAAATCCATCGATGCAGGTTTCCAAGCTAGCGATAATGCAGATTTTCTTGCGTACTCAGGCACCAAAATACCTATATCATAATGTTCTCAAGTACTGTACATCATGCACCTCTCTGCAGATCTGACACCATTTCAAATCATAGATCTTCCTAGCTGTAACTAGGTGCAAGGCAAATACAAGCAATCTTCATGAGCATGAACAATTATGCAAGGCCTAATAAACCAGGGGTGAGTTCCCCACTCCAGCTCTCATGTCGACCCCCCACCCTCTCGTTTCCACGGACTTTCTATCAGACCGACACATACAAGGCCTCGTGACTTCCCTCCCTCAGCTCGAACGAGAAAAACCCTCCCTCCCCCACGAAACTCGCACGGTGAAAACCGAAATCGAGAAGAAAGAAAAGAAAAAACAAACGAGGAGCTTTTTTTTATGATATGCATGTTTATTCCAACAACACCCATCACCTAGATTCCGGCAACAGCACGGTACTCGGCTCATATCAAGTTTCAGTTTGCGTAAATTAGGTGACTCAGCCCTTAGGATAGAGGTGCCGAAAACTCGGTAACGGATTAGGGGGCACGTGTTCACTAAAAATCATAATAATCGGCGGTAGTGATGGGAGATGTGGAGAAAAGTAATTAATGAATTCGGCGGCATACCGGTAGTGTATGGAAGAAATCGATTTCGTGGGAAGGGCCATCCTAGGTTTCTGGGTTTCTGGGCGGGATCAACTGACTGCCGTAAACAGCTTCCCAGTTTTGTTTTTGCTTTTCCCGGGTTGATTGTACGAGTACAAGGTACTAGTAATAAGTTAATGCCAGTACTCGAGTACTGCTACTGCGCCACTTGATCAGTTCCGAGTTGCGATGGTGGTGATAGTTGTGGGATGGTCTCGGGCGCCGGGGGGTCAGACGAGAAACCTGTCAACTTGAAACCAATAGATAACTCGAAACACCTACTCGGCCCATGGTATTCGGGTGTCAGCAAAAATCAGAAAACTATCTCCGCTGACCCGTACAAATCTCTATGAAGGCAAGGGCCATGTTCTTCCGATTTTTGTGGTAACACCCGAGTAGAGCGCAGCAGGGTGGAAATGAAAGAACCGGCCCGGCCCGCGCAACATAGTCCCTGGTTAACACATATATAAACACGGTACATAACATACGCATACAGATGTAAGTACTCTAGTACGTATATTGGCGCACCGCCCAAGTAGCAAGTTCGAAACAGTCACTCTTATCTCCCGCTGGGTCAATCTCTCGGTTCTCGGTAAAGTCACACACGTGATGCACATACCATTTGTTTTTGCAAAAGGGGCTGTCAGATATACCACGATAAGGTTAAGGCGTGACAACCCCCCCCCCCCCACCTCTGCCGGGCCCGCCGGCCAACCTATCATAGAGCCTATGTATAGTGCTGGAGCGTGATAAAAAAAACTAGGCCCACCATCCCACCCCGCAACACCACATCTTCCATGACATCAACAAAGCCACAACATCTCACTCGCCTGCGACCCCCACTCAAAAACAAGCACACTAGCCACCGAGCCATCACCTATGAGGAAACAAATCCCCCGGCTTGTTCCGCCAAGGTGCTTGTTCACGCCATACTTTGGGTGACAGATAGATAAACGAGGATGCCGCCCCACACAACGTGCGAAAAATGGGATGCACGCTCAAGTATGATCCTGTGCCTTAAAAAAAATGAGAAAGAAGCCGTCCCACACATGCATGCACTCCTCGTGCTCGGGTACTTGAGAAGTGAGCTACTCGAGCAGACGCTAGGATAAAAAAGAGAGAGAGAGAGAGAGCGGAATCCACCCGAGGGGACGGTATACCGAATACGTTAAAACCCAAAGAATGCATCAAGGAATACACCGCGCATGTGATATGAGACCCGTCACAATTGCGGCCCTCCATGTAGAAGTCCTGATTGAAATGAAAGTGAGAAAAGTGGAGCAAAGAAATGAGAGATATTGAAAGTGAAGAGATGAAATATGGTATGCCTGCCTCAATTACCAAAGACGGCTTTTGAGATGGGGGAAGAATGGGTGTTAGGTCAGGGGATTGAAAGAAAGGGGAAAATGAAGATGAAAAACAGGAAATTCTAACTCAAGTCTTGCGATGGAGAGGAGATGCGTCAAGATGAGCATCGTACCATACCGGCAGTAGGAAGGGATGAGAATGTATGACATGAGCTAGTTTCCCGGATCTCACTTTATCTCCCCCCCCCAGAAAATATATGGTAAAAGGGCTTGATATCGAATTGGACTGGTATTTCAGCTGCGATTACCACGCTCTACTTTACTTCTCCTCTCGCCATTTGGGGTCCTCCCGAATACGAAACCCAGATCCCCACCATCGCTTCGCCTTGTTATGGTATCCATAGGATCGGCGGGGGATTTCATCCAGGGCCCAAACCCACGGGTAAAGCGCCTTGGCCGAGCGTGAAGGCTAGCACCATCAGAATCGCCACCCAAACGATAATAAATCAGCCAGAGCGGGGGGGGCACAATAGGAAAAGAAAAATGGAATTCTGATACCACACAGTAACTAAGTTTTTTTCTTATTCTTTCCCCTAATGTGTATGTTCTCTTGAGTTGGTGGATAATAACATTAATGCCGTACCGGCTATGTGCTTGACTTGCTTTTCAAGGATAATAGCGGACTATGTGATCAGGATGGGCACTAGATAATACCAATCACTTCATCCCAGGAGTGTCATATGTTATTTTTTGGGAGGCTGGAGTTTGGACCCAGATTCTCTCAGTGGCCGACTCGTGACATGGATCTCAGCACTCCTGCTCAGACTTTCTTCTAGCTCAGCGCACTACTGATTAGCAGCAGCCGTTTGCGGTGTTTCTCAAGCTAAAGACTACTGAGGGTTGGCTCGAGCTGAGAAGACTCAGGATGCGCTAGGAAAGAATCAACCAGTCACTAGCGTGCGCCTACATTTCTGAAAACGATTGAGAAAAATAAAAGAGTGATATTCTATGATTCCTTTCGGGGCAATTTTTTCTCGCCCACTATAGCAGGTGAAACTATCCGCCGAGAGCCGGTACATTTTAACTAGTATGACCCAATAATGCGGTATACCGTAACTTTTTAATGTAGTGATTGGTAGTGTTTCGATCAAGCCGAGGATGCGAGAAGAAAGCCCAACAAAACCTTGTTTTCGGGAGGTACTTAATTCGGTATTAATTCGGATAGGCTAGCCTCATGAAGGACACACTCAAATGCACAAATATATCAGATTGCCAGTATCCAATTTGCTAACTTCACCTAAACTTTAGTAGCTTTGAAATATCAGCCATTAGGAACGCTGGGTTAAGCAAGGATTCTAGCTGTCCCCGCTTGAGCAAATCGGGGTCTAAGGGACTGCAAGCATGAGAGAAAAGCACGTAAATGAAAAAAGAAACCACACGCCAGCACATCTTGCTGCTGAAATACCGGTCCTATGTCTAGGGGAGTTGTGGTAATAAGAATATTAGTACATGAACGAAGCAAGGCACCCCCCGCCATGCACAGACCGGGGTTATGAAAGGGCCGCATATTACGGATGGACGGCAGGTGTCCGTCCGGTGCTTGTGTTCTCGGCGGTCGCACCTGGCTAGTAGACATCTCTCCGGTCCTTTTTATTTCTAGACGCCATTCCCTCATCTCCGAGATGCCCTCCCTGCACTGTAGTTCCCCAGTTACCTGCTTCCCGCTATCCTATTCCATTGAAACGTAATTCCTCTTCATCTAGACTACCTCGGTCGGAAACATCCTTCCAAGATTCCGGAAGCGCTAGACGATGACTTTGCTCCTAGTTCAAGGCTGCCAATTAGCGTTAATAGTCTGGTGATAGATCGAATTCTTCTTCCTCTGGCTCTCCTACCACCTCCGTATCGACCCATCTCCACTCTTCCCCTCGGTACCTTCTCCTCTACACTTTACCCAACCATGATCACTTCTTTTCCTCCTCCGCCCCTCTTCCACAATTGCAAGTGCTACCGAGGCCCCCAATCTCACTACCCGAGTCCGAACAATTCCCTCCTTGTTTATTACCTTCAACTTCCCTCTTTTTCTCATCAGCTTTGCATGTCGCTTTTTATCCTTTATTTTGACCTCCGGTAGTTCTGCACCCCTCATGGCTTGTGTTGCTGCCACATAGCAATCCCGCTCGCAACGGCACTCAGAGCGGGTATATGGTAAATTATACGTAGGTTTCCAAGTTTCTAGAGTGCTAACCGAAGACGAAGACTAATTAGGAGCAGATTAGGAGCCAGGTCACTTTCAAGGAAACGGTTTAAACTGTTCAGTGAGCAAGGGAAACCCGGTCTGAGGTTGACAGTTGAACATAAAATAAGGTTGTATGAGCCTCACCACCAGTGCAGCCCCGCCATAGGCTATTATATCAATCACTCCATCCCAGCGTATCCCAGGCTTTCCTTACATACGGCACAACTACTAGAAGGAATTTTCCAAACGCTTTCATGTCCTTCCTAGCTGCTGAAAGGCCCTCAAGACTAAAGAGCTTGGATATTAGTGTTTGTCGAAAAGAATGCCTGGATCGCGGGCTACTTACGGTGGTGAGTGGCAACTAGAGGTAGGGTGTAGTCATGTATGCCAACAATCGAACGTCTTCCCTACCAAAACATCAAAGATCGCGTCTCTTTGCACATGAAATTAGTAGGGATTCGAGCATAGGATACATTGTAGAGTGGCCAGTGCAGACTGCCAAGATCTGTCTTGTTCTGCTCTCTTTCCAACGGAGACTTGAGCCTTTCGAGGTGTAATATCTCCTCACGCCAGATGCAGATCCTGTTTACCAGAGACTTTCTGTATAATACCTCGGAGGAGCCATAGCAGTCTCTTGACTCTAGAATTCGCATTAGCTCTGCGGTACAGTGTGTTTTTCGTTGAGACTCATGTTCAAGGTTTTCTGGGTGCTCAAAAACACCCCCGAGGAGCATAGCCATCGAAGCGTCTAGGCATACCGCTGAGAGCGAGCGGAGGCCGCACCGCCAAAGAGAGACTCCGTTTCCATTGCAACTCCGAATTGGTAACCACCCTGTGCTCCTGTGAGGGAACGTGTCTAGGATTACTTTAGATATGGAAGCTCTCACGAGCCAGTAGGTTCTCCCTCCCAGGGCTGAGCAGGACCAATCATACCATATTCTTGGGTGTCTATTCCAGGGATTCGAATATTGGTGTAGCTTCAAGTCGGCACTTCTTCTGTATCTCCGTCCATGTGCCAAATGGCGCTTTCTCTCGTCAGCAGTACAGTACTGTACGCTAAATGATTCGGTTCTTGGGGAACATCTCAGCCTCGTAACCGATTATGATCCAGTATCTGCCTGGCTGTTATCACGAAATTACAAGACACACCCTACGAAAATCTCGTTAATAAATTGCTCTTCCACACCTCGGAACCGACCGGCCGCGCAGAAGAAAAGGCCTACTCAGGCTAGGGTTGTTGATAGGTCGTTCTAACTCCAACATCTTGCAACCAAGTGATCGAAATCCCCTTTGGGAATCTATCATGAGTTAGTTCGGATATCCAAGTTGAGGCGAGGGTTGGGCCATCTACGCACATCCACGCCTGCTATGATACTAGAATATTGGGCATCTATATCTTTTCCATTGCACTAATAGCCTGAAGGTATCGCCGACTAATTGCAAACTCATGATGATACGCCCTATGCCGTGTCTATTCCGCCATATTATCTGGGTTGAGAAAACTGGCAAGCCCGTGTGACTAACTTTTCGGCGATAAGAGCCCACACCATTCAGCAATATGCCATATAACTGGGGCGACTATCAAGCGTTCCAGCAGAACGCTATATACTCGAGTACACTCGTACCCCGGCTGCTTAGCCGTATACAAACCTGGTACACTGGCTGGTGATCACCGGCTGGGCGGGGTAATTGCAGACTTCTCCAGCGCTCAAGTGCTCGTTATCCACTATCCTCGTTCCACTTTTATTGAATTCTGCAACCACAACCTTGGCCCCGGAGCCAGAGATACTAAACTCAACATAACCATGATGAAACCTACCGGTTGGTAAACTAGTAGACTCTGCATCAGGAAACCCTAATGCTCCGCTCGTCGACAGCTGCCTCTAGCTAAGGCACCCTAAAAGTCTGTACTCGCGGCAATCTGTCCGGGGTAGAGGCTGGTGATCGTCGACCCCCCCTAATATATATATATCAACCGCACTAGAGCTTCCCTGCCGCGGGACCCCACTCTCAAATCCCGATATTAAGCACCAGACGTATCGTAATCTGTGCACTGCAGGCCCGATTGATGATAATGATCACCGTGACGCAATATATTCATCCAAGCTTTTCTGTAGCTGATTTATCATACCGCGAAACCGATTAATATCAACCTCCAACAATCTGCCACCTCGATCATCTCCCGTTCTGCCATCCACGTGTTCAATAATAACAAGAGCCAGGCCAACCTCCGCTTCCCTTCACTTAAAAGTGAGAGAGATAAAGAACGAACACGGAAGAGGATTTAAAAAAAAGGAAGAAAAATAAAATACGAGATAAAATGATTCCCGACAGACAGACAAATAGACAGGCAAAACTTTGGATGATAGTCAAACGGCCCTAGCTGCAACAGCGGCACTTACGTGATACGATCCACGGGTCGTTGATGTTTTCCTCTTTCAGCCGCACGTGGGGCAAAGTGACCTCCAAAAACAAATTCTTTCGTGTCACATCACAACCCCGCCAAGGTTGATGCTGGCATTAGGCACGTCGAGTGAGCGGGCGTGACCGGCGTTTTTTTTTGCTTTGCGCGGGGGGGCGGGGGGGTTAGTTTGAAAGGAACCATGATTTTGAGCAATTCACTCAAAACATGGCGGGGAAGCTAAAATGTAATCTAGGGCTTCAAGGGCTGTTTTGCTCCGTCTTCCGGCACAAGTGAGTGCCCTTTATTCCACCTACCTTTCCGACCGATGGGAGGTTGGAGGGGGGGGAAGGGGAAAGTGGCGGGAATTTCATGGATTCACTGCCTTCGCAATGTCAGCCCATGCCAAACACAAGAGATCTCCACAGCCGTTTGGAATCTCCGCATGAGTCGTAGGGAGGAAAGCCAGGCGAGTAAAAGTGTAGAGGGTTCGAAAAGCGGGCTGCGGGTAGAAATGCCTGGATCAAGCACCATCCCAAGGCAAGGGAGATTTTTTCAAGTTGTCGTTTGGCGTTGCGTCTTGGCCAAGAACGCCGCACACGGCCCCCGAGCTCTGTTAGTATTATAGTAAAAAACCCCAAAAGCCAAATATTTTCCCTAAAACCTATCATTAGATAAACCATTTTCTGCTCAGAAACAAAGATGTCCAAATACCACTATCAACTAATATCATCAGTATTGGAAGAGCTCATAACACCCCTTTCCATGACAAGCGCCGATTACACACACACTATATTTTTCTTTTTTTGGCACTTCAAGTTTCTTATCTCGAGGGCTCAAGCTATAAAAGTGTCATCGGGAGCCATCACGAGACCGACCCCGACTTTTTGCAATGATCCTCCCCCTCCCTCCCTATTTCGAAGGCTCTATGGTGGAAAAAAGCGTGTTCGTGGTCGACCTATCAAGAGCTGAAAGTTACTATTGGGGGCGCATCGTGTTGGAACCAGTGGTACAAGCACCGGTAGATGTTGGCTGCTGAGGGGCGTCGAGGAACTCATTTCTCGCTAGACATTATGCATGCACGTCAGGGATGTCCTTGAGAACCGGCATCCGATAGATCCTGGTGTTGGAGCCTTAGCTGGTCCATTTCTAGCAATTGTCCAGCTTCCCGCTACTGAAAACGTACGGCAAGGTATGCTTAGGCACTTGGAGGAGGAGCTCGTACGGAGCATTGGCAGCTCTTTTACGAGTTTCAAGTTTTTTTGTTTTTCTCCTTTTATTCTAGTGTTGATTCCGGGAGGGAGCTCTCATTGGCGTGGCCTGAGGAAGGACCAAAAATATTTTCTTCCCCTCTCCCCCCTTCCGCCCGCCCTGTCCAGACGGAAAAGAGGAGCGGGAGAAGGTTTTTATGATCCCGCAGGGATTCGAGATGCCGTGTCATGTGTTCTGTACAAGTACACAGATCTGGACCGTCCGCCCATTGCGGAATACACCCAACCTAGCTGAGGTTAGCATCTGTGTGAAACCTTTGCGCAACGTTGTATACGAATATTCTGTCCAAGAAGATGCACATACAATGTTTCCCCACATAGCGAACACCCGGCACAACGAGCACCGGCTTACAATATTCTTTAAACCATGCCTTGAGACCGCTCAACCCAATAAAGGCCAGTCGATAAATGGTGAATGCTCGCTATGCCGGGGGCTCGCTATGTAGGGAAACATTGTGTATTTGCCAACTCTAAAGAACTCAACATGGGATCAGCATGGGAATTACCTTAATCACCGCAACGAGTTCGATGATTCTTATCGGCTTTCACCCCAAACAATCTAGCAGTACCGAAAGCATCGGGAGTCAGAAGCCCTCCCCCCGCACTGTTCGGGGGTTCCGGTCGAATGCTGGTGGCGGGTCAATAAAGTGAAAATATTATGAAGTATCAGAGGTACTTCCTGAGATTTGCTGTTACTCACCCTCTCGTCTCTCGTTTCACCTCTCATCTCGTATTGTATTGCACTCGGATGATTATTTGAAGAGGGGAAAAAAAAAATTTAAAAAAAGTGTTGGGCTGTTATGACGAACCTTAAATAGCACAGGGTGATACCGCTTTTGCACTCGAGAATTTCTCAAGCTGTTTGGAAACAAAAAGGAATAGGAGAATTAAAAAAATTACGAAGGAGATGTTTTCAACTTAGGTAGGGGACGCTCTAAGGAGCCATGATGCAGTAAATAATACTAAAAAAGCTATTACCCCCCACTACTTAGTATCCCTTTTAAAACCTCCATCCCCGAGGGGATAGTTTCTCTCGAAGTGCGACTTGAGCTTTTCTTAGTCCTTCACGGCCTTTTGGTAAGACAGCCGTCTCCAGTTTTACTAGTAAACTACTCTATTGGCGGCCTACCGTTCAAAAGGAAAAAATAAAATTCCTGATATATGATATATCGGAAGTTGCCAGATGGGTTGGACAAGGAATCTCGAATACCCTTTACTTGAGTAACGTTGAGAGGCATGAGAGGTGTTTCTTGCGGTATAGGCTTTCCCCAACCGTTGACATGCTCTTAGGGCTTTCCTTGGTGAGACAATGTTTCAATGATCATCAACCATCCGGGCAAAACAATGGTTGGTTTGAGGCGTGCCGGAACACTTATCTCCTGGACCAGTGAGACCCTGAAAACTTGATGTCGCCCCTGTCAGTGCTTGAGACACGGATGACTAAGGGGGCTCCGACCTCCAACCTCAATACTCCTTAGTAATACCGGTATCAGTCTAAGTGCGGTCATGTGGCCAATATTAGTTATATCCAAAAGCCCCCGGTACTTGGGGTGAGAAAGTATTAGTGAGACAAGCTAAGACTTTACCCCGATTTTGCAAAACAATCGTAGATCCCCCCCCCCCACGATTTGAGAAAGTAGTATCGGTCTATCAAGGCTGAGGCCAGATTCATTACTCCCACTCACCTATCCTCATTATTTGGTGTCCTTGGCTATTTTTTGTTTTTATCAAAACAAATTTGTTTATCCTGGTCTCCTGGTCGCACAGAACATTGTTTGCAAAATCGGGTTTGAGTCTTGGCTGGTCTCTCACCTCAATACCCAAGTGCACATCTGCAAAATTCTGCTTACCAAAAAGTGGCTTATTAACCGCTGTCTCAAATCCAGACGGCATCAAGCTATCAGTGTCTTGCCTAGGGAGACAGGTAAGAGTTTTGATTAGTTCTAAGAAAGTCTCGGCAAATTTTGATGATTTGTAAAAAGCAAAGAAGAGAAGAGCTAAAAATCCTTGGGCTCCGGTTGTCAGCTTCGCTTGTCTCCTCTCAGTTACAGGCGCCAGCCAAAAGCTTGGGAAAGAGCCTCAAATAAACGGCGGGGGGGGCTTTTCCTTATTTTTCGTATGATATTGTTTTTTTTCTTCTTCTTTCGTTTTTTAACTCTCCTGTCTCAAAGCCGCATGAGATATCAAGCATCAACCTTGGAATGCGGCGTCGAGCAATCAATACTGAAGTCTAAGGAAGGGATGAAATTAGCTTATCCCCTAGCCTGAGGAAGGATTTACGTCGCGCAGAGGATCGGGAGAGCCTCCTATCACAATCCTGTACTCGAGGACATGGACAAGGGCGGTGGCAGGCACTGGCAGCAAGTCAGAAAGCGCTCCAGAGGCCAAGACTGAAGAGCTTTAGGGAAACAAGGCTGGCGACGGCCGCTTGACCCTTGTGGTTCATCCTATTTACCCTGACGGTATGGCCCCAAGTGCCTTCTGGGAAGCGATAAAGTGGCTATCCCGATGGCCTCTGAAGTTATTGAAGCCCTCAATGAGGCTCAAGGCTTTGTCCCCATTCAAGGCTAGCTCACTCGGTTCTATTTTATTTTGTTTTAATTATTTTAGCTTATGAGTGATGGTGGGTGGTGGTGGTGGTGAAGCGGGGACAGTCCGCCCCCCCGCAGGACTTCAACCCAGGTTTATGTGATTTCACCAAAAGAGGTGGCTAAAACCTGGTCTGAAGCGGCCTGTCTGTGAGAAATGTCTTTCCTTTTCTACCCATATAAATTTATATAAGGAGCGCCGCAGGACGTCACAAATGGCGAAAGAAATGTGAAAGCCACACTTCCAGGAGAAATACGATTTCAAGGGAAAAAGGGATGAATTTGGAATGTGTGATAGAAACCGGTCCTAAGAGGAAATACATTAACGGACGTCCGAATCTGCCAACCTAATCCCCTTTGTTCACCTTTCAATCATACTCTGGCCCTTTCTAACTCTGTTAACTTAACTTAAAGGGTAAGTTATGTACTAATAAGTGTAAGATCTATATTCCGTCCCAGAAACTAATGAAATTCACCAAGCCTGCCCCGGGGCCGTTCAGGTGAGTAGGTGGGATTGAGGCTTGGGTTGAAGCGTACGGTAGTTGGCTATGGTAGAGTCCCTTTCTTGATAGAGTCATCGTGTGATACCGCGCCCCCGAACAATTCAACCAAGTGAGCAGTAATGAACCTAATGGCTCGCAAATAAATAAACGAATAGATTCAATTAAAATACACAGTAAAATATAAATTGTAAGGACAGCTTTTATGAAATGTTAGAAAAATATATTATCAAGCCAACCCTGCAGACCTTTATATTCAATCACTGACCAAAATACTACTAAAGAAATTGGGCTTCAAAAAATATCCTCTATCTTTATAGCCTTCTATCACAATAATCTAATATTAAATACACAATATATCTGGGCCCTCAAGGAACAGGATATAAAACAGATGTAAGAGTCCCACCAGAACTCATGTATTAAGTTTGGGCCTCTCAGAACAAGCATCTCCACCCAAAAATGCGATCTGTAGGATGACAACAACCTCAATCCAGACTTAAATTGAGCCCAGGATCCTCAAAAGGCCTTGTTCCCCAACACTGGTATACCCTATACCCTTCTGAAATCGAGGCATTTCACAGTGCAACGGGCTTTGGGGGTGCTTTGCGCCATAGTTTTTTTCCCTCTTGTTCACCTAGCATTCGTCATACATAAGACATGCGGTGAATCCTTTTATAGTTAAGTTGAAAGGTATTCCTCTTACAAAAAAGGAGCCCTGGTTTATAAGATGTCTTTGCTCCCACGATTATAATTGACGGCTTAAACAGTAATATTCTTGTGGCCGTTTATCCGTTTTGAGCAGTGGCACTTTTAAGTTTCTTTTATTACCGGAATTTGGGCTTTCCATATCATCCTTTGGGGACTCGCCCGGATTCTCGTGCATTCACGAATAAGTCCAAAGATTTAGCACAAAAAAAACACAGCTATTTCCCACAGAGGGCAAATCATACACTGTCCGGTATTCCTGTCATGCATCCTCTAGTAGCACTTGTCTAATCATCACGTCGCCCGGTACATCTCTGCCTAGAAAACTTTTCCAAACTAAGTGCTCCCACACAATAGTACCCCACTCATACCTTCGGGATATATGACAGCCAAGCACGGTAGCCTCTCAGAGTCCCGTGTCTATTTATTTTTTCTCTGCGAAAGCGAGATTGCCCCCCCCCTCACCTGTTGCCCTTTTCTTACCAGCCATACTGTAAGGCTGGACGGTCCATGATGTATCTAATGACCTCTCATGTTCACAAAGCTATATACCGGTACTTGGAGTACTGCCGGGCAATTGATGGTATGAATGAAGCGAAGTTTGTGCCCAGGCCCTTTCCCCGCATATCAATCAATGTTTCTCGCATAAGAAACCAGTCGTCATCCCTCCTCCCCAAGCTTCTCGCAGCGCTTAACCTATTATTGACTAGCGCAGTTCAACATCCAGGGTTGTTGTTTTCGGTCGCAAACACACTGGGCCCTTGATTTTCTTAGGCTGGCACAACAGCTAGAAAGGGTGCTGCTCCTGCACGAGCCCATCCCATCCTTCTCATCCTTCCCATTCCTCCCACCCCCCCTCCCTCCCCTCCTCTGCCCCCCCCAAAGCAAACAACAAGAACGACCCTATACCGCCCGCCGTGCTTTCCTTCTCTCCAGCTAAAATTCCGTCCGTCATTTGCAAGGCGTGACGGGAGTCCCGGTTAGAGCAGCGGTACCTACAGTGCAGGGTCCATACTCACTCAGATCGCCAGCAGCACCGTTACTTGGCCGTCATTGCGAGTCTAAAAGAATTTTATTGGCTTGCAGTGGTGTTGTGCGTTGAGCCGTATGCGAGACAAGGTAAAAGCAGAAGCAGCAGCAGTAACGCCGAGAGGAGGATAGAGAAGGGAATAAAACAGAGGGAAGCAAGAATAGGGAGTCGAGACTCAAAAAAGAAAAAAAGAAAAAAAAAGGCAAAAAAACAGCAAGCATAGGAGGGGAGGCAAAAAGGGAAGCAAGGAATAGGGATAATAATAAAAAAACACCACCCCCAAAGAGATCGGAAAGTGGGAGACGGAAGGGGAGAGGAAGGAGAAAAAAAAACCCCCCCTACAAATCTTTACTGCCGGGATAGTTTTTATTTTATTTTTATTTTATTTTTATTTTATCTTACACTTCTCCATCTCTTTTTATCATTATTTATTATTTTATCATTTTCTTTCTTGTTTACGCACATTGGTGTGTGGTCTGCTCTCACTCATTCATCCACCCCCTCTCTCCCCCGGTATTCTGATTCTGCCCCTCCTGTTCAATTACTGCAACGAGCATCGTCCGATATCCCCAGAGAAATTTGTGGACTGTATCCGTGCCTTTGCGTGGAAATTTAAACGGGGCACCACATCAGCTGAACAACCATCCCCCCCTCAACGAGAGATCCCGATCCCTTCGCTCTGTATATCTTTTTTTGCGGGGAGGGGAGGTGACCTAGCCTACCATACTATCTGCGGCTTCGATCTCCTATTGTTGCTGCTCTTCTGCTGCTGCTACCGCATCCAGCTCTTGGTTGGATGTGTGCAGTGTCACCAATCCCACCGTCATCGCTCACGCCTTTTCTCTCATCCCCTTGCCCGTGCCTGGATTCTTAGAATTCCCCAAGCCAGGCCGCCGGACAGACTGACAATATACCTGCAGCCGGACGGCCAGAAAAAACAAAAAAAAACACTTATTGGCGGCGTTTGGAGTGCTGGATGCTAGCCTGTGTGTGGGAGAGAAAGGTGGGAAAGACAGGCAGACAGTGTCACTCGGCTTACTTCAATACAAATTCAATTCTCAACTGACGGGCACTCGCCGCAACACTAAGGCGTGCCAAATACAATTGAATTACTATTTACGAAGCCTCGATAGCGCAACTGCCCCGCGGATACAGCGTCCTCACGATAACCACTTCTTATAAGCCACAGGTCTCTCTCGACTCCTTCCGTCTTCCATCCAACTTCTACTCGTTCACCCACCACCTCATTGTCTCCGTGACACTTTCATACCGGTAGCTCCCGTCGATCACAATCCCTTGGAGCAAACGCAACACCCAACCAACCATTTCTCTTGCTTGCCGGTAACGACCCTAACGACCTTTCTACCACGTCAAAAGCATCCCTCTTTTTCAATCTACACTCTTTACCCCAAAAGTCTGCTACCATGAGAATTAACAGTCTTCTCAATGAGGGCCCATCCTCAGACCCCCATACCGTAAATCCGGGAAATACATCCACGTATAAGGCTGCTCAACCTATTCACACCCCCACCGACGCCGGCTTCTCGCTCCACCACGTTTCTCACAGTACACCCAGAACTGAACCTGCTGCGTCTCAGCTACCTTTACACTACTCTCCCCACCAGCAATCCACTAATCTTTCTCGGGGCACCATCTCATCTCGCAGCTCTTACAGTGGACCTTCGCTACACTCTTCTACCGCTGCTACCAGTCCCTTAGAAGCACCGATGCTTCCCCTCCCAGCGACCAACGATAGGCCAGGGCATTCCGGTCAAATACACGAAACTGCAGAGACCACCCCTGGAGCGGGCTCTTCCTTTCCCGGGAGGACATTGCCGCCTTTACCGAAAATTGTCCCCCCTGGTGCTCCCAGCTTGGTTACGTACGATGGTCCATTATCCCCACACTCCACTGCCCACTATCCCCATCAAACCGGAACAGAAATGGTATATCTTTCCTCACCTCGTGGCTTTTATCAAGACCAATCTCCACAACAGTCACAACAATACCCTCAGCCCTTTTTCCCGCAGCAATCACACGAACATGTTCATAGTAATGCGTTAATGAATTTTGCGGTGGTTGCGGTGGAGGCTGTCACGCCTGTTGGACGCAAAAATCTTGAAATGGAGGCCGCTGCTGAGGCTGGTCGCAGACAGAGTGGGCCGTTTGTGGAAGACTCAATTAGGCGTAATTCTGCCCCTACTTCCACAATCTCAAAGGAACAAGCCAACCAGGCCCCAACCCCTAGGGCCGACCAGGAAGAGGGAACGGCATCTAACAACAAATCGCGCTTTCTGGACCTTGAGTGAGTCTTTCCCTCTATATTTGGTGCTTTTACCCGCACTGACAGTTGCGGAATCCTTTAGTCCTGCGCTGAGGCCCCCTTCTGTTGGCTCTGTAGCCTCGACTGGTAGAACTATCGAAGAGGATGACCAAGCTGTTCATAACGGTTTTCTGGCAAATACGGGCACCTGCTTTACGGGTCATAATGCAAACATGAGCGATGACAATGCACCTTTGTTTAGGCCAACTCCGGAGCCCCATACACCGACATTAGCCAACATTAGCACCAATTCCGCTGATGCCGGTTCTTCCGCAGCCCCGGGGACCGGACCTTTGAATATCCCTTCACCATCACCCCACAGTTTTCTAAATGAAATACCAAAGTGTTCCTATTGCAACGTATGCACTACAGGATCCCCACTCCGGAAAGTTGTGTCACACATTTTTGGTCGTAACAAACTTTCAACCAGACAAATTCCCAAAAATGTGTGGGTTTATTATTGCCGCAAACACTACCAGCGCTCGCGCTACCGTAACCCGAGAGGGTTCGCAAGGCAACAGGTTTTATTGGTGAAGCGCCAGTGCGAACGACTACAACTTTGGGGGGGTGTTAAAGATTGGGTCATCAAAGTTCGCAGGCGCGAGGAGCTTCGGATGAACCGGGAAGTGGGTGAAAATGGTGAAGACGCGGATGAGGCTGAAGATGACGAAGAGGGCATGGCAGATGAGGACCTAGAGCCTAACGATGGCAGCCCAACCAGCGGTGAGAACAGTAGGCGTAATAGCACTACCGTTCCCAGACGTCGGAGCTCGGCTGGAGGTGGAAGCAACTGGATTATAAGGCATACTGGTATGGAAAAAACCATCGATGACATTTACTTGCTCCTCGGGAAGATCGAACTCGAGGTTCAAGAGAATGGCGGAAAATTTCCTGATGTCGAGTTGCTCCCCAATGTGGATTTGGGCATGGCTGCACCTTTCGTTGAGGTCGAAGGTGGGAGTGACGAAGGGGGTAATGGAAATCCCGGCGATAATGACAAACAAGAAGATGCAGAAGACGGCGGAGTTTCCGGACCCAAGGCTGGGAAGAAGCGTAGACGATCAGACGGTGGAAGCGGAAGCTCTGGTGGAGATGACGGCGGAGGCACTAGAGGTTCCAAGAAGGCCAAAAACCTCCCACCAAAGAAGGGCGACCGAAAGGGCAAGAAAGGGCCCTCGCATGCAGAAATTATCCCAGACCATGCCTCCACAGACACTAGCCGAAGATCAGGGAAGGCTGAATTTTCTGGTCCCCCCGGAATTCTTTCGTCCTCTGGAGATGGTAGCGCGCCCAATTTTCATAAGAGGACACAAAGTGATTTCTGCAAGAATAGCATTACTCTTGCTGAATATAATGGGTCGACGCATCCTGAACAGATAGTCACACCGCCACCGAGCATATCTTCTACCGGACGCTCTACTCCCGAATTCGACGACCGCGAGCCTGCACACACTAGGAAAGAGCGAAGGGCTAGAGGATCTGTAGCTCAGGACGCCTGTGAAGTTGCTTGCAATCTTTCCCCTCCCCACTCTGTTCGCGTGCTTCCAGTCGTAATCACCACTCCAAAACAGCCTAACTTCACCCATCACAGCCCTGGAAGTGGGTCCCCTTCTCCGAGCAACTTTACTCCCAGGGAACTCGCTGCCATTGCAGGCGAGCCACTCCACAGGTTCGATTTTAGACGTCCAGAGGCCTTTTACTTTGGAGAGGTGTTTTCGGAACCGAGTATTAGAATGGGGCCCGAAAGGAGCAGGGTCTCACTTGGGTTCGATGGTGTTCCTGGGAGGCCTCGAACCGGGAAGGGTGGTGATGAGGTATTTGAATGTATCAGAGTTGCTACTAACGTCTAATTGAGGAGTTATCATCGGTCATCGTTACCAAATAGATCCATGTAGCTACAAGGTTTGCTTTCATTGTTCCTGTACTTCACATTTATTTCATTTTTCTGTGTCTTTCCTTTGGGATGGTTTGGCGGCATCTGGGGGAACTTATTACTGGCGTGAAATTGGGAAGCCTGGTGTTTGAATTGGTCTTGTCTGGGGTAGGAATTTCCTGGGTTATTTGCGGACGGGGGGTTCAACCCGATGTTATGACATTGTGCTTCAGTTTATGACTCTCCTTTTTCCTTCCCACTCCTCCATCTTCATGACCTCCTTTTGTTTTTGTTTTTCCCTTGAAAGAAACTCTGATCATTGATTGTGGGGGCTTGCTTCATGCGTGCTCTTTGATGTCCCCAACTCCCGTTTATACGACAGCACCTTTTCCTTTTTTTTTTCCTCCAAAAAAGCATATCATACAAGACTTTGGCTGGCTGGCTTTCATACCTATTTTATTATTATTCGGGGTTTACAAAAAAAGCAAGAAAAAAAGTCCGGATCAAAGGATGTGGAAAAGCGGGGAGTTGACATTTTTTCTATATTTTTACTGTTCCCATCTACCTATCCTATTCTTATCCATCATAATTTCATGTCTTGGGGAAATGGGGAGCTGCAGGTTTTTTTTTGCTTTCTCACTAACGTTATTAGGCTTGGGAGTTTCGATTTTGTGATTTCTAGTGGATGAAATGTTGGTTTTCTTTTTCCAATTGAGAGAATGGAGAGTAGCAGAGGTAGAGCATATATACAGTGGTTCTCCAGTGGTCCCCTTGTGAGTGTAGCTGCGCGTGTGTGGGGGGTAGTGTGGGCCGTTTGTGATATTTTTGACCGTTTTCGTTTGCAGCAACTGCTCTCATATTCCGTTTAGCTTGTTACTAGCCCTTAGCTTCCTCTTTGTACTCTACATGCAATGGCTTTAGAGATATACTTGGGAGGGAGAAAATGTATCAGAGCCCGCATACAAGAATTTCGAAAATCTTAGCCGCCCAGGGCAACGGTAACACATACAAAATTTTGCTTGGTCACCAGGATACTTGTTCTCACCCAAGTATTATATAATAATATTATACTTAAATTAAAAAAAATAACCCCCCCCCCAAAAAAAGCTCCCCTTGCCCAAGCATGCATTAAGCCCAAAAAGTGCCGGGAGGATCACCCGTCGATCTCTGCAGCAAAGAAAGGGCTACAGGGCCTTCCACCTCGCTCGTGTCATCCATCTTTTCTACCAGTACTAGTACTCGCGTACTCTACTCATCCCTACCGGCCAGCCAGGGGGAGGGGGGGGGGGGGGGGGGCAACCAAAAAAAGGGCTTTCCAAAAACCAACGGCACTGCAAGTAAAAAAAGTATTGTATA
>Ga0307509_10002524_pt1 | contig 29516 bp, 43 predicted proteins | sample 10_EM_MG_FD_202245 | JGI IMG/M metagenome (GOLD analysis project Ga0307509, IMG submission 202245) | Populus trichocarpa ectomycorrhiza microbial communities from riparian zone in the Pacific Northwest, United States - 10_EM | ecosystem: Host-associated > Plants > Roots > Unclassified | place...
TTGCTCTTACAGTGGACAGCTCCGCGTACGGGTGCTCCCCGAGTCGTATCGAGGATCGCGAAAACTGCCAAACAACCCTCGCAAGCCACCTTACCGCGACGTGGATGCGATTTGCGAGGACAACGACGAAGGGTCCATGAGCGCCCAGGCAAACCTAAAGATTGGCGCGCCATGGGACCTTGACTGAAACAGGACATCTCACGCGAACATCTGCGGATGGTCAAAATACCCAAAACCAACGAAGGCCCCACCGGTCCGGTCACGATCAATCAACAGAGACTCGAGCATCACGCCACCGTAAGTACCTGACGGCACACGGTTGGAGATCTGCTCTGCGATCAGATCAGGTTGACCATTGAGCGACACAGATAGTGAGTGACTCTCCATCGCCCTTCAGAGCCTCTAAACGTCGGATATCCTAGCCGGAAAAAAGACTGTCTGGATCCCGGGTCTGATGTTTCTAAACCGGCAGGTTTGGGAGTTTACTTCGCTTAGGACCGAGGATTTTGTAAGCCCCATCTGGGGTCCTCAATTTTGGGGTCAGGCGGGGTGCGGATGCACGTCTACGTCTCCCGAACCCCAGTGCAGTGCCCCGAAGGCCACGCATCGTGTCTTCGTTCCCTCTGTTCACGAAATGGAGTGAGTTTGATCGGACCCGGAACCTCATCCCCGATGTTGCCAAGCCCAGGCCCTTATCTTCCCTATCCACACGCACTTCAGCACCCAATCCATCCCCCCCAGTTTATCGTCAGTTGGCTGTGCATTTAATGGTACTTCGGTGCAAACAGCAGACAGTTTTCCCCACCAATCATCTACACTGTGACCGTCTTTCTCTCTGGTTGCTTCGTTTCTCGTTGCTCACGCCCCCCCCTGACAGAACACGTACCAGCTAACCGAGCGAGCATTCGAGGCAATCCTTAAGGAGCTCCACCACCAGGCGTATGATCCTCCGCGTACGGATGTTGAGGAGCGGGTCGGCTTCATCGAGACATTCCGCAACGCTCGCGGAATTCCGAACGAATAGCGGCCACAGTGCGCGACGCGTTCACGAGGTACGGGCTTCGTACTGAGCTGCAGAAGGAGTTGATAAAGCTGAAGGTTCAAAGGGTCTGGGGCCGTGCACATTGCGTTGGGAGTAGTTCAAGAACCTCATGGTCGAATCTGATCGTAAGTGAGTTCCGATGACCGTCGAGCCGCTATTCAGGGTGTAAGTACTACAGGACGTTTTCGGGAGGAATAGGAAAGTGCGTTTCCCGCCCTCGTACCTTGATTTATGCTCACAGTACAGCGGATAATCTCAAGCACCCCACAACCACAGGGGTAGCGGCACTCGAGACTGTAGAACCGAACAGAAAAAGTAAGGACAACGCTGTGGGATTTCGAGAGAGCGAAACACTGATCTGAGTATGGTGTCCGATCAATCGTGGTGTGAGCGATCGTAGGCTGCATACCTGATCCTACCCGGTACCCCTTGCTAACCCGTTCACTAGGAGAGTACAGAGAGTGCACAGATAATACACGTTTCCCCCTTACACCCGGAAAACGGCCTGCTGACCTGTGTGCGCCAGGGAGGATCGTGGGGCGAACGTACGGCGGATGGGTTGTGACAACCGCGCGGCGTCGAAGATCCGATCACTTCGTTCCAAGACACACGGAAATCGTGCTGGTGTATGCTTCCAGACCCAGTCACGCTCTTTGACGAGTTACCCTGAGGAAGGTGTTCAACCAGACGCGCCAAGACCGACTGTTATGGAATGGCACGATGCTAATCATAATAACAACATAACAATACTACTCCCAAAATTCACGCTTCCTCTGCCCCAATAGCGGCGTTCCAGAGCTTCTTCACCAAGACAGCGGCCGGGTCAGTTGACCCCTCGATTCGCGTTAGTGACACCGTACCCAAGGTGGTCGAGAACGTTCGCAAATACGCAGAATACTAAAAACACAAAAACATCAGGTAGGACGGTTCGAAGCGATCTCATCAAAAGGGTGAAACGAGACGTACGCTTCCGCAGAAATGCCTGTACCATCCCCATGTCTCCCAGGCATTCCATTCCCCAACTCCCCAGTTAATGCGGTTGTGCCACACGTTCTCCTGAATCACTTCCTTCGCGAACTCGTTCTTGTTCGGTTCGCTCGAGAGCGGAACGAGACAAGCCGCGAACCCGTCCAATGTACGAGAAAGCACTGATTTTTGTTCTCTCGTTAGAGAGTTGAACGCCTTGACCGCCGTCGTCAAAGCAGGCGACTCTACGTGGTCATCTGTGGGGACGAAACTTCAATTCCCCTTCCCTCGACAGGGGTTACGAGGCCCACACACCTGGTTTCGCGTCCGCGTCTACTTCCATTGATGCTCCGTTGCTCGGTCCATTAGCGTTCGCCCTCGCGCGATTTTCATCCTCTTCCTTCCTCAACGCGATCACCCTCCTCCTGGCAATCATCACACGCCCATTAGCCTTGTCTAACGCAGCCTTCAATAAATCCCACTGCCGGTAATCCACCTTCAATGGACCCTCGCCATTTCCGAGTCCGCTCCCGAAGGCCCACGAAACAACGTCTGTGGGATCCACGATCTGGTACTGCATCAGCTTGTCGAATACGATGCCGACCATCTGGCGGTTTCGTTTCCAGAACCGAGAGGACGCTGTGAGGATGTCCATTCTTGCTTCAAGGCTCGGCGTACCCCCACTGGAAGTAATTCCGCCCGCGGCGAGGTTCCGTAGCAGGGGGAGGTAACGTTCCACAGCGTTCAGGAAGTGGGAGAACGAACGAGAGCCCGTGTGAAGGAGGGACTGAATCGCGATGGACCGTAGAACGCTGTCGAGGTTTGTTGTGCCGTGCATGCTCTCTGCTAATGAGTTCCTGAGAGATTCAAGTGCGCTCATCACATCTTCCGGTTTCGAACGGCCACGCAGTAGGCCAAGAATGGTTTGAGCGGCATCGTGATAGGGGTGAGCTGTTAACGGTAATATTGTGAGCGATTCCAGCCTCTGGATTTAAGGGCGAATAGCACAAACCTGGGTCGTCATACTCATAATCCGGACCTGGGGCTTGGTCTGGCACGACCAGGGCCACTGGGTCTTGGAGATCGTCCGGCAGCGTGCGAGCGATCCGATCGTAGTACGCGAGCCTGATCTCGTATTCAACCGCTTTCCTCATAAACCCACGCCTTGGATTTTGGGATGAGAGTTGGAGGTCAGGTATCCTGTAAGTCCACCCATAAGCAACGCGAAGGATACGGAGACCAAAACACGGACCATTCTTTCCACACCCATTGGAAGTTAAAGTTGCTCATATGGGCGGAAAACCATTCGGCAAACCTGTGGCCGACTTCCACATCTAATCCATCACCAAGCAAACCGTACAGCTTCCTGATCGACTTTCCAACCGCCGGTCCGACGGTAGAGGGGGAAAGCTTGCACAGCTCCGTGATCAAAGCGATGTAATACATGCTTCTCTGTCGCGGATCTGGGAGTGCGTACAGGGAACCGAGGACGTTGTCCAAGACGGTATTTTCGAGTTGCCAATCTTTTCCGGGGACAGGATCAGGGACTTGGATTCCTGGCGGCGGGTTAGGTTTTGGTCGGAATGTCCCATGGGGTGTCCACTTGGGGAACTCGAGAAGGATCCGGGCACATTCCTTCCGATTAACTTCGTAGATGTCGATAATGTCGAGAAGAGTGGATTTCAGGGCGTAGCCTGCCGGCGTCATGGGGTCTGGAACGACCTACGGGTAGAATGACGTCGGTGAGCTCAGAAAAGGAAAGTCGTGGATGGAAAGAAGTTACGTCGCTATCAAACAAGGTTAGGTGGTACTCTGGCCATTCTTCTCTCTTAACCTGGGCCTCCTCGCTCGAACTCTCACCAAGAGTGTCGATTTCTACCACTTCAGGAGGGACAAGGACTGATGGGAGGTCAAAGGGTGGTAAAGTCGGTTCAGGACCATCGAGGTACGGTTGGGGGAACACGTCAGACAGATTTGCGAAGTCTTGGGAATTGAGCGTCTTCATGGCTGTCAAGCCACAATCCAGGATCTACGAAAGGCGGTTCAGATACCGTTAAAGGAAATGTCGGCTCGCCCCTACTTCAATAGACCCCTCAATGGGCTCGGCTAGAGCGTGGAACCGCACGATAGGTTGAGCGAGAGACTTGGAGGAATTTGTAGTGTCGACGTATGTCTGAACAGCGTTAACAATGTCGAATACACTCGTCGCCGAATGTTGCTTCAATGCCCCCCCGGCCTAGGAAAGCTTGAGTTAGACAGGGTACAATCAAAGAGGTGGGGGTTGGGCGTGCCATTAACAACCCTTCGACAGCGCACAAGGCGGCGCGTCTGCCCCTTCCCTGGGAAACACCAAACTCGTCCAACACGGCCGTGAACGATAGAAGCAAGGAAATCATAGACTGGGCTGAGATGATGTTTGCCGTCGTGAGGTGCGCGAAGAATTGGATCTATAGACTCTGGATGATTAGGGACAACGTAAGGACTGTATTGCAATCAACTCACACATAATCGAACCTCTCTCCAAGCCAGCTGATCCAGATAACCTTGGAAACCCTTCCAGAAATCCTCCAGAATGGAACGCCCAAGTGAGACACCTTCAGGGAAACCGGATGCAATCTCTGGGGGTGGTGGTTCATGTAGGGTCTTGAGGAGTGCAGCGTAGTACGGGATCTTGTGGGGTTGTTCCGTGACCCTACAACGAACGGAAGACGCGGTTGAGGTTAGTAGACCGCCTTCACGGGAGACAACAGGCCTATGGGATGGGAAAAAATGACGTACCCGACCCTGATGCATTCAGCCACGAAGGGAATCCCAACTGGGTGGTCGTATATAAACTTTGCTACCCGGTGAAGTTCCTGTACAGGGTCCTAACAGGACAGCTCGCGTGTGAGAACAGGGGTGGGATTCTGGTGTTGTTCTATCCAGCGTACCACTTCGCCTAACTTGAGGATTGTGCTCCGTAGTCTCTGCTCCGGTGTTTCCTGTACAGGCTCCCTGTCATCTGAAAACGGAGTTAACCGGCCGACTCGCAGCAGATTCCTTTCTGCTTTGCACCTCTGTATCTTCGACCACGTCCTCGGTACCCGCTCATTTCAGTCGAGTCTGCTCAAACCCCGTTGTGTTCGCGTCGTGGAAGTAAGTTGTGACAGACACGATGGATTCGTGACGATGTCACAGGGAATGTATGGATTGGTCAATGGTACAGGGAAAAATCGGTGCGTATACACAAATACAGATGGGCGGCCAAAAGATTACACGTCAAAAGTCGAAATCACCGCCGCCGAAATCGTCACCGAAATCGTCAACAGCATCAGCGACGAGGAGACCTCCCAACACACCAGCACCAGCTGTAGGGAATCCGTGTGAAGATCTGACAGGATGCGGAGCGGAAGACCGAATACTCACCACCGGCAGCGAGCATACCTGCACCGCCCATACCACCGTGCTTCTTCTTAGGGGGCTTGCCGTAGCCGTGCCCGCCAGATTGGCCAGATTGTCCGTGCCCACCGCCAAACCCTGAGATGAGACCTTGCACTCCAGAACCGGAACTGTGGCCGGATCCTCCTCCGCTATTCTTCAAGGGGCCCAAAAGACTCATAAGGCCACCGGCTGTGATCAGGTTTGAGTTATCATCTCAGGGCAACCAAGTCTACCGGGACGGACTTACCACCCTTCTTATCCTTGCCGTTCTTTGTATCCTTCTCGTCAGAGGGTTGGGAACCCCACCTGTCTTGGGGTTGTCCGTAGCCAGGACCCTGGGGGAAAGACCCGCCCCACGATTGCTGCTGTGGGATGCCCCACTGTCCTTGTGATGGGCCATATTGGTTCTGCGGTGTGCTGTGTTGCGGAAAACCGAATTGGTTCTGGCTCTGCGGTAAATTGTATTGGTCCTGAGATCCCCACTGCTGGTTCCTCTCGGGGGGTTGCCCCTGGGGAGGCTGATACTGATTTGATGGGGGACCCGGAGGTGGAGGATGTCGATCAGCGGGATGGGTCCAACTGGTCACCGGTGGTTGGGTATTTGTGTCTACATAGAACCTGGAAGCCGCTTGCGTTCAGAGTCTCGTCTAAGAGGGGGATCGAAGACGGATACCAAGTCTTGTAGCTGTGGAAGAGAGAGAGAGAGATAAGCCTCGGGTGGGGAGAACGAAGGAGAGAACGCTACTTTAGGTCATACTGCTGCATCCAGCCTGGTGGCAAAGGACGAACATCTGCCGGGAGTGATAAACGCGATGTTCCCAACACAACATCGGTGAGATGATGTATGCACCTGGATTTGTTTGGGTCACACTACCGTACGATGGCGGCGAAGACATGATAGCGATCAAGGGATGAGGCCGATGAGGGACGCTCTGGCTGAGCGCTGACCACTGGGCCCTTTTATAACTGTGGCACACCTGACCTATCGCCGGATCCGGTAGCCACGTGTAGATTATGCTATCGCTCTGGCCCTCGGGCCCATACACAGGCGGATGCTGCGCCGTAGGATGTGAGAGGACAGCCCGGGACAGCCTCCGGATTGCGAGGATCTCAACAAGGATAGCAAAGTGTGATTGGTAAGGGCAAGAAAACATCGTCGGGAACATCACTAATCCGAGCACAGCATTACTCCTTCATCTTACGCTTCTTCTCCTTCTTCTCCGTCTGGGCAGGGACTTTCTGTTTGGTGGGGGGATTCTGGACCTGGGGAGTCGAAGAGGATTTCTTGTGTTTCTTCTCCTTGGCTGGGACGACAACTGGAGGCTTCTCTTCCTCATCGTCTTCCGAACTGTCCTCCGAAGAATCTGAAGGGGCGGCCGAATCTTCAGAGCTGGCAGCCACGGCGACGACGGTCTTCTTTTTCTATTAGCGTCTTCAGATATTGGGATCTATTGCCGGCCAGGCTAACTAACCGTGGCTCGTTTATCGCCGGCAATTGGGGCGGGTTCTTTAAGTTGACCAGGAAGTTCCACTCCAGCTTTCATCGCGTCGTACTCTGTTTTCTCCTTCTTGTACACTGCCTTTGCTTCTTCCTGGCGCCGACTGTAGGTCTGGTGTAGGGATTACTGGTCAGGAAAGCTCGAACACACGGTTTGACGCGTCAGGGACGGACCTCTTTCTCCTCAGGACTCATTCCTGCCCAACGTTGCGAAATGTTGGTCAAAATCTCATGGTTTGCCATGGCCGGGTTGGCCTTCTTCATCGCCTGGCGGACTTCATTTTGGAATAAGAGGTAAGAGGAAGGAGGACGCTTGGGCGCGTCTGGGTCGCGAGGTTTCTTGACCCTCTTCCTTTTCATAACTTCCCCCTCTTGACTGTGGTCGGCCTTGCGTTTACCGACCCCGTTGGGCTGGACAGGAACAACTGGAAGTTGCGGAGGGGCCATCATCTGCTTCACGTTTAACTGGGGGGTCGGCCCCATCGGTGGACCGGCCGCAAAGGGTGACCCCATCGGAGGCATGGGCTGGATAACTTGGAGCGTAGCGGGTCCAAGGCCATGAAGCACATGAGCGTATTGGTCGCTGATTTCGGCGCATTTTCGCATAACATCTGAGAGGGAGTTGAGGTGGTTGAGGAGCTGTAACGGACGATTTTTTCATATGAGCAAACAGAAAACTAAGTGAATGAGGGCGCGTTGACGGACCTGCAACTTTGCAAACTCGAATTGAGCGAGACCATCAGGGAGATTTGACATATCTTGAGCGTTGTTACTGAGACTACAAACGGCTCGAGTGCGAATCGTAAGGGGTAAGAAAAGAATACAAACGGGGACTAAGTCCTCTCTTTCTATATGGCTTCAGTTTTTCAAACTCAGCTTCAGAAGTTTGCGCTCCGATTATAATTTCAGGCCCCGAGTCTCACCCCCTTTCCGTCGCCGATTTTCCTTCGAGCCTTCCTACCCGTACGACTGACAGCAGCGATTTGAAACCTTAGTGTTAAACAACGGGCGGCGGATTCTCGTCTGTCGGCATTCTGAACGACGGCAGAACGATACCGCGTTTGCTAAAAGTCTTATAACCCTCCCTTGTTGAAAGCCCGTTGCGAAAGCCACACGCGGCTAAATGGACTCTATATACGGGGCGTGGATTCAACCCGCTGGACCGCAAGACAGCCTGCACCACCCATCTGGCCCTGCAGAGCAAAGCTGGAAAGACCCTGCGTCGGCGGCGGGGACAAACACCAACGGGCCCAATCCCACTTCAGGCGTGCAACCCACGCTGGATCTCAACGATTTCGGGCTGGGCGTGGATATCAACGGGGGTATGTGTTTCCATGCCAGGACTCGTTTGGATGGGCCGTATTCTGACGCGATTTTTCCGTAGGGATTACCTCCCATGGTACATCCAGCGGAACTTCCACTTCATCGCCTGCGTCGGGCTCACAGCCATACGGACACTTCACTCAGTTCCCTTTTTACCTTCCCGGGCCGTTCAATGTGACTCCATATGGGTCGTCTCCGCAGTGGCCTCCCTCGGTTCCTCTATCCTCGTATTCTTCGCTGAATGGCGCTACCACAAACACAAATGGGCAGACGGCCTCCCCCCCCCAGATGGTCATCGAGTTGAGTATCCCCAACGATTCACCTAAACTCCCGTCTGACACATACTTGTTTAGCCCTGCGCTGACTATGGGGACACCGCAGACAAGTTCCGCCACTCAACCGTATACGTTATCGTCTCGTTCCCCTTACCAACAGTACCACAACCCTACGATGGCGATCAATCCAGCGTTTGTGCACAGTTTCCCTCCGTCCCGGCAGAACGCGCAGTCTCCACCGCAGACACTCGCTCCCTATGTCCTCCATGCCCCATCACCACCTGTGGAAACTGTATCACCCGCTTCCTTTTATCAGCAATCGCCCCCTTCCACCTCCGCGACACCCCCTTCGAATACCCCGACCTCCACTTCCAACAAGCTCACCCCGCAAGCCCGCCAGGAAAAGTTCAATTCCACGATCAAACCCTTACTACAACCCAACCAGTTCACTGGCGCTGGCGCCGTGAGTGACCTCGCTGACAAGATTATAGCCTTGGACATTGCCGAGGTTGAAGGCCCTTTGCGACTGGAAATCCTGACGAAAATCAGGGACAATGCCGGCAATCATTACTTCCGCGCTTGGGTTGAGAATGAAGATGCGATGGACATAACGCGAGAGTGGCTTAAAGCCGCTGCTAAAGGGGATGACCAGTTGGTCGAGACGATAATGCCGTTATTACATGTGAGGAAATCATCTATGGTTTCAATGATGGACGTCCTGAATGCCGTAATCGCCAGATAATCGACCGACTGCCCTGGTCCCTTGAGTCTCTTCGGAAAGCGAAATTGGGGAAGATCATAGTGAAACTGACCAAGGAAGCGTCGATCCCTGGTAAGCATTCGAGCATATCCCCCTGTTTACGCGACTGCAACTCCGCCGCTGCGTGGTTGATCTTCCTAAGCCCGGCTCATTGTACCTGTACTTTCCCTCATATCGTTCGCGAAAAGACAAATGAGCTTGAATCTAACAATTCCTTCCCTGTTCGTATCGCCTCGCAGCGGTCAAGGACATGGCATCAAACCTGGAACGTAAATGGCGACAGATGGCGTCCAGCAACTCGAAAGATGACGCTTCGAAAAAGGGCGGGGACACAGAAACTTCAGAGGGTGGGTCACGTCAGTTGATTATACCATTTTGCCCACGTGACTGACGCAACTTCTGCTTATCACCTGTGCTAGATCTGAAGACAAAGAAGAGAAAATCATCAGAACCTCCTTCGAAGCCTGGTCCCCCGGCAAAGAAGACAGCAGTTACACCCGTGACAATCAAAATCACAACTGCCGCCACAAAGGCCGGTGCGGTCAAGGATGCGAAGTCCGATTCATCGTTCTTCTCTACACCAAAGCCCAAGCCGAAGCTCCCAAGTTTCAAGAAGGCACCCGTCCCCGTGAAGAAGGAACCTGAGACGAATGTTGCTCAACCATCTTCACTGGATCCCTTCCAAGAGGCTTTGAAGTCGATGGCGAAAGGTCGCAAAGAGTCTCCATCCGTCACCCCTGCCCCCACCCTACCAACGCCACCACCCCCGGTTACGATAGTCACCGTTTCGGCGGGAAAGGCAGGGAAAAAGAAGAAGTCTGTTAGTTGGGCTCCGGATGGTCGTCTGGAGCAGATCAAAATCATCGAACGAGCGGTGTACGACGACGACCCAGTAGACGTCAGCATCTTTCTCTCTGCTTCCTCCTTAGATAGTTGGTGTGAATTATCCGTTTATTTACTTGGAGCTTTTGTTGTGTTACAGGGAACGACGGTCCACAACATTCGTGATCTCGATCGAGACGAGGGCGCGGCCATGCACGCCCACCTGTTCGAGGAGCTCATTGATTGGGCGGAGCCTCAAGGTGAGAGGACCTAAATCACGTGCCATGCTCCCGTGTTGATGCCGTAACCCTCCAGTCCTTGATATCCCCCAGGACATAGAGTTGAGGTCCCGAGGCGAGGCAAGTCAAGAACGGTTAGCCCAGGAAGAACGTGAGAAGACAACTCTGGGCGCTTTGTATATGTCTGCGGTGCAGATACCGGACAGTCCCGCCGAACCACCAAGCATCATCCCGGACGATCAAGTCGATTCGACCGTCCGGCACATGATCACCGGACCTGATGTAGACTCAATATTCTGGTCGGGGCCCCCTCCGTCGGAAGCATCTGCAGCTGCATTCCACAGCGATCAATATAGCGGGCAGGGCGCAATGGGAATGGATGAAGATCCCAATACGCCCTTCACTCCGATGGATCCCAACATGATGTCCGCGATGTCCGCTGGGTTAGGCAATATGACTCCCGAACAGCTGACCCAGCTCTTGGCGACGCTCGCCTCGCAGAATGGGATGTACGGTCAACAACAACAACAGCAGCAGCCGGGGGGACAGGACCAGCAAGTTCCTCTCTACGGAAACCTGGGGGGTGGTGGTCAGCAAGACTGGAACATGGGTGATCAACAATGGGGAGACTACGGTGGTTATCAGCAGGAAGACGGCGGCGATGTGCATCAGCAACAACAGCAACAACAGCAGCAACAACAACAACCGCCTCAACGCGGTGGCTGGGATCGTGGCGGTTTCCGTGGTAGGGGTCGTGGTCGTGGTCGCGGGGGACTGATTGGCGACGTGTACAAGGATGGCAGAAAGCGAAAACCGTGCACCTTTTTCGCGCAAGGAAGGCGAGTACACGTCCACCGTCCAGTTTCTCCCTGGACACAGATTGTTAATATATTATCTTTCCCTCACAGGTGTAGATACGGAGATCAATGCGACTTCAGTCACGAGGCTTATTGAGCTGCCCCGCACCTTGCCGACCGAGGTTTATTGTCTCTCCCTCTCTTTGGCGACTCCTGACGCATCGTCCTGGTGTCCCTGCTTTCGCCCTTCACCCGCTATACATTGTAAATTATATCAGTCGCCTACATACCCAGCATGTTACTGAACCACCCATCTAATCATCATGTGTCTGACCTCACGCACGTTGGCCGCTCGGAAACTCCAAAAAAAACGCTGCCTCGATTGGGTAAAGTATTCCTTGTCCGTATCCACGAGCCTGGGCGTTAAGTCTGTAGCTATTCTGACAGTGCGCTCTCAAAAAGAAAAGATAAAAGAAGAATTGAAGAAAGCTGGTTAGATGTATATGGTCGGATGTAATCCGGTGATTATACAGTACAAATGGGATAAATAAAGGAAAAACAGCGACGTGGACGTAACCCGGAGATGGCCAACACGAGACAGCGGAGAATACGCAATACGGACACGGCGGGATGGGTGGGAGTGAGAAGGGGCAAAAACGGGGAACGATGGTGAGAATGCTACTAGAGTACAATCTACGATAGAAGAGGGGTAGGAACAAGGAGGACTCAAGGGGCATTGACTTTGCGAGAGCGACAACAAGAGAACAAAGAGGTTTCGGAGGTGTAATTTTAACCACGCACAACACGTACAATTAGGAATAACGGAACACACGAGGGGGGAGAAAAAGGGAGAAAAAGATAATCAGCCAAGGGTTATCCACCACCCGTTCCTCTCCGCTTACCACGAGTCTGCCGTTTTGATGGTGGTGCGTGATCTGTGGTTGGGGAAGCGGTGTCGTTGTGGGCCTTTCTCTTGAGGGTTGCAGCAGCCATGGACGGAGTGGTCGAGGCCGACGTCGTTGCGGCAGGAGTTGACGCTGGCGTGACCGATGTTCCTGGAGTCGGTTGCTGAGGCGGTTGCTGAGGCGGCATCGTTGGGGCGGGCTTGTTCTGCTTTGAAGGCGAAGAATCACCAGAGGGTGGCACATTTAGTAGTGTGGGTGGGGGACCTTGTTGGTTGTTCGGCTGGATGAGGGTGACAGCTTGGTTAGTGGTCATACTCTTTGTGGGCATCAGGCCGTCTTTCTGGAATCCTGGACCGACAGGGTTGTTGTTGGCCACCATACGCATGTGCGCCACCACCACCGGTGTATCCTTAATTTTCTCAGCGAACTGTTTCAGGGACTCTGGACACGTGACCCGTCAGTTGATAAAACCGATGAGGTCAGCTTCTCAGCACTCACGAAGTGGCCCAAGGCCGGTATCACTCGAAAAGTGGATCAGATCGGTCATCTGCGCGATGCTCTCTGCGAGCTAGGATGTGGGAGGAGAAGAACGTGAACAATCATCAACCAGAGACAGCAGAGAGCGAACACAGACCTCTAAACACCTCATAGTCGCCTGGGGTATTCCAAACGCGTTCACGGGCTCGCCAGGGATGGATGACCGTTCGTAATGGATTCGATCCTGTGTCCGATCTGGTTGAGAACCCATGCCATTCATGCCGGGTGTGTACGTTTGTATCAGCGGGGATCGCCCGATTTTCGGACCGACAATTGCGTCCACCTGGATCAACTTGTGGTGCACGTTAGCATCAAACTGTAAGTGCTCGAACTTCATCGAAAAGCTCGGTTGTGACCCCGCGGCGGCATTTGTGGACGATGGGGAGAGAACCAGGTGCGCGGTGAGAGGGCCGCACAGCTGAATCGTGTACCCGTTTGAGTACCTGTACGTCCATACGGCTGTGACACACTCCACAACGAGGTGGCTCGATCCGAGACTCTTCTCTCGCGCCCCGTCAAGCGAAATGCTCATCGAGTGCACACCGGATTGGCTTGTTACCAGGAAAAACCGGGGTAATATCGGGGTGCCGATCTCTGCCGGGTCATGAGGACGTGAGAATAGAACAGAAGTTCGGAGTTACGGACCGAAGGGCTTTGCTTCATTCCGTTGGTTATCCTTCCATAAGGTGTACTTCAGAATCGCTTTGGGGGTGAAGTAGTCCTTCACAAGGGATTCCCAGAAAATGAGGCCGAGTTTCTAGCCGTTATTCTTGAGGCGCCCTTCCAAAAGCCACACGTGTGAAGTCACTCACATTCCTATTGTCGCTTGATAGCGCCCCACTGAACTGAAGTAATCGAATAATACCCTGCCCCTGCAGATTCATCATCCTGTAACAAACCAGAAGCCAGTCAAATGTCGAATCGTGGAGGTACGATAATACGTACATTTTCTGTTGATAGTTGGCGCCTGCCGGTTGTGGGCCGGAATTTTCGGGCAAACTGCCCGGGGGGACGGGGACCGACGAAGGGACGGCCGTATTGGACGGTCTTTGGGCGCCGATGAATGGAGGACTGGGCTGGTTGGCCAAGTTCTGACCACCAGGCTGCGGCTGGGGAGGCATCGCGGCCATGGACGGGGGCTGAGAAGGACCTGGTTGGCCACCAACGATGGGGTTCTGAGGGTTCGGAACACCTGAGGGCATCCGGTGCGGCGGCATCGTCGGAAGTTGTGGTTGGCCGAGGTGTGGAGTCCGAGATGGCCCTGCTTGTTGTGAGGGAGGTCGAGGGGTAGGTCCGACGTGTGTTTGAGGCTGGGACTGAGGACGTTGGAGGTTGGGCATCGGACCTCCGACGCCAATGTGTTCACCGCCCTGATGGTGTGGCTGTGGCATTTGGTGGGGCATGTTCGGCGGTTGAGAAGGGGGATGCGAGTGAGACGGTTGGTGGGACATCGAGGGGGCCATAAAGTGGCTAAAATCTCCATTACGTTGAATGTCGAACTGTTGAGCGGGGGTCAAGTTCGTCATGCCGAAGCCGCCTCGATTTGAAGGGACGTTTGGATTCGAAACCCCTGAGCCCATATCCTGATTAGAGGAGTCCGGCGTTTGAGGGAACCCAAACTGGTTGCCACTGCCAGACAAACGTGGGTTGTGCATGCCCTGGGGGAATTGGGGGCTCGAGTAGTGGGCATACATGGAATTGTCGGGAGTGCGATTCTGTGGGCCCGCGTTCATGGGTTGTTGGAGCGGGCCGCCAGGTGTCGACTGGGGGGTAGAATGAGGCGACATTTGGGGAGTTTGCTGAGGCATCGGCATGGGAGGTTGGAAATTCATCGATTGGTTCCCCACCAGCGATTGCTGAGATGCCTGCGGTCGAGGAGCGTTCCCTGACATACCCTGATTACCCTGCATTTGCTGCGGTCGAGTGTTCATCCCCAAGCCCACATCCTGGCCCTGGATCTGAGAGTTCTGCTGCTGGGGCATCCGGTTCATCTGCTGAGGTGGCATCCTCATATTTTGATGGGGAATACCCTGCGAATTCATACCCATACCGCCCATACCACCCATACCACCCACGCCACCCATTCCAGGCTGGCCGGGATGGATACCGGCCATCTGGTTGAGGGCAGTTTGATTCAACCCCGGCTGCGAAACCGTCCTGCGAACGCCTTGGGTACCGCCAGGCATCATGGAGTTGCCATACCCAATGCCCTGTAGTTGGTTGGGACCGATTCCATTCATATGGGGAGCCTGGACGGAAGGCGCGGAAAGACCTTGACCGTTCGGACCGGCGGGGAGAGGAGGGTTCCGTCGTTGCTGCGTGAGGTGGTGTTGGTGATACATCTGGGCGGGAGTGGGATTCTGGGGTTGCGCGCTTCCCATCGCGAGAGCGGGATTTTGGTTGGACGCATTTTGCAACATGGACATGTGGTGGGGCTGGGAGGGAGGACCGGGGGGTTGTTGGCCCTGTTGGAGGAAGTGCACATTGTTCGATAGATGAGCGATGTTCGACTGTCTGAGCATGTCTGTCTGGTGGTTCATAAGCCGGGAGAATGAGTGGGATTTGAGGATAAAATTCTGCTCTGGGCGTGGAACGAACGAGCTAGAATAGCATGCGACCTTGGGCTAGGAGATGACGATATGAATCGCGGGTCGAACCAGGCGGGTGTCTGTTGGGGAGAGAGGGAGAGTCCGAACGCGCGTGTCGAGGGTTTGAGGGTTTGCGACAAACGCACTGAAATTGGCCGACGCGAAGGGGGGACGGAGGGAGGGAGGGAAGGCGCGAAGGGCGGGGGACGAAGAGGAGGAGGGCAAGGCTGGGCCAGCTGAGATTGGCTGGAAGACGCTTCCCAACTCACACGCTCGACCTCGGACTCGGACGCCACAGTCACGCCTCTGCAGACAATGGTCAGGCAGTTCAAACACCACGAGCAAAAATTGCTCAAAAAAGTCGATTTTCTAAACGTACGCCCTCCCCTCTCCGTCGTGTCTCGCTCCTCAGAAAACTTCAGTGGAAACAAGATGCCAATTTTCGTGAGATCAAAGTCATGCGCCGATACCACATCCAGGACAGGGAGGACTACAACAAGTGAGGAACAGAACAACGCTAGACCGTCCAGCCGTCCCTAATCCTTTGTCCCAGGTACAACAAATTGTGCGGGTCACTCCGCTCCTTTGCCCACCGTGTCTCCCTCCTCCCCGCCCAGGACCCCTTCCGCGCGAAAATGGAGGGGCAACTGTTGTCAAAGCTATACGACATCGGGGTCCTCAACTCGCAGGCAAAACTCAGCGACGTCGACAATAAACTCACCGTTGCCGCCTTTTGTCGACGACGGCTCCCGGCCATCATGGTGGTATCAAAGATGGCTGAGACGGTCAGCGCGGTGGGTGGCCTTTACCCCACGCGTTCGCCCCCAGTTTTGTCTCATGCGTGTTCCATCAGGCCGTAAAGTTCGTCGAGCAAGGGCACGTCAGGGTGGGGCCAGATACGATCACAGATCCTGCATTTCTCGTGACACGGTAAATCTCAACTCTCATTCCTAACTCTCAAGCTGATGTATGCCGGCGTTATAACAGGCACATGGAGGATTTCGTCACTTGGGTTGACACTTCCAAGCTCAAGCGCACAATCGCCAAGTACAATGACGAGGTGTGTATATTGTTTTTCCGGGGGTGTGTATAAGACATTGAGTTACCTTCCCTCAAGCTCGACGATTTCGATCTGCTATGATGTCGCCCCCACATCTGGCGATCCCAAGACGCCAACTACCCTGATCATTGGTGACGGCATTGACCCGGTCTCGTCGGGCGCGGGCGGCGATGCTGCCACCACAGATCGGCCAGAGTTGCGGTACCGCCCCCCGGTAGCGAGCTGGACAAGGGTTGGTTACGCCCATCATCGACTTCACGAGCTTGTTACGTAGCTTGTTGACGTTGAGGACGTAGATAGTCGTTTCCAGAGAGACAATGCAAAGGTGCAATTCACGTGACGCAGACGGTCACGACAACTCAGACTCAGTCGAATTAGCGTCGTGTCCGTCGCCCTCATTCTTCATCTCCTACCCCCGTTTTTATTCACGTTCTTTGCCAACATACACACCTACATTGACAGTCAAGACTGAACGCTGAACGCGACCGCACGAGCTGATCAAGCTGTTTGAGATACTTCATCATGGCCGAGTCTGGCGGTGAAGGCAATATCAAGGTTGTAGTGCGATGTCGGCCACTCAACTCTCGAGGTCCGTACCCCTGCCCCCACTCGGAAATCCTGGCTTAGCCCACATGTACTTCCCTCACATGTCGACCTTTACGACGTTTCCGGATCCGACGTTATGCAGAGCTGGGCCGTGGCGCGAAGCCTCTCATCAGGATGCAGGGGAACCAAACAATTCTCGACCCTCCAGAGCCAGGTTCCACGCAGTCTCAGGTCGCCTCCGGTCGTGCAAGCGAGCGCAAAACCCACACCTTCACGTTCGATAAGAGTTACTGGTCGGCTGGGCCGAGGAACGAACCTGGATATTGTTCACAAGAAACGCTGTATAACGATTTGGGCATTGAATTATTGGAACACGGGTTCTCTGGGTTCAATGCGTGTATTTTGGCTTGTGAGTAACACAGTGTTTTCTTCCCCTAGCTGTGAGTTGACCGGCAACCGTAATGGGAATCAACAGACGGACAGACGGGTACGACCCATCGCGTTCCTCCTGTCAGGTTGGGCTGTTTATTGATTCTAGAACATCACAAGGTTCCGGAAAGTCATACAGGTCAGTCCCAACGGAGTTGAACCCGCGCCCAGTCGCCTGATGCGTTCCATCCTAGCATGATGGGATGTAAGTCAACTCCTTGTCCCTGATTTACACGGGACATCAAATTTGATCCACCCCAAGATGGTGCGGACAAGGGTATTATTCCCCTCACCTGTGAAGAGTTGTTCCGGCAATGCGACGAACGCCACGCGAGGGATTCGGACGTCAGCTTCGTCGTCGAGGTTTCATACATCGAGGTATTTAAATGCCCTAAATCACATTCAACTTAACACTGATCGCGGATGGGCAGATTTACAACGAGAAGGTCCGGGACCTCCTGAATCCCAAGAACACGGGCAACCTGAGGGTCCGTGAGCATCCGAGCTTGGGCCCGTACGTGGAGGATCTGTCAAAATTGATGGTCAGGAGCTACGATGAGATGATGACACTTATGGACGAGGGGAACAAGGCCAGGACTGTCGCAGCAACCAACATGAACGAGACGTACGTCTATGTGGGGTTGGATTTAATCTGTTTGTTGATCGCTTTTACGTTCCAGCTCCTCACGTTCACATGCTGTCTTCACACTACTCCTCACCATCAAGAGACGTGATCCCGACACGAATCTAGATACAGAGAAAGTCTCACGGATCAGGTCCGGTCAAGTGCCTCCCATGTTTACCCATAGTTAACAATCCGTCACCACAGTCTAGTCGATTTGGCAGGTTCTGAACGAGCAAACTCCACGGGTGCCACGGGCCAACGGCTGAAAGAGGGGGCAAATATCAACAAGTCGCTCACGACCTTAGGAAAGGTCATTTCTGCCCTAGCATCTGCGTCCGATAACAAGAAGGGAAAGAAGAAGGGGGAGGATTTCATTCCCTATCGTGATTCCGTGAGCGCAGTCTCTCCATTTCGGCTCTTCGTCTCGCCTTACCGAGTGTTGGGTCTGTTCGTAGGTCCTTACGTGGCTGTTGAAGGACAGTTTGGGAGGAAACTCCAAGACTGCCATGATAGCGGCCATCTCCCCTGCCGATTACGAGGAGACTTTGAGCACCCTGCGGTACGCTGACCAAGCAAAGAAGATCAAGAACAAGGCCGTCGTCAACGAAGATCCAAACGCAAAACTCGTTCGAGAACTCAAAGAGGAGCTGGAAATGCTGCGAGGTGAGTACCTCACCGCTTGGGTGTCGTTCTGGCTCTTGTGGTTAAAAATGATTTCCCGACGCAGCTCGCGTGGCGGGGAGTGCTGGGGAAGATACCTTCGACGTCAATATCCCCCCAGCGAAGCAGAAGGTTTCTTACCTAGCGAAGGATGGCACCATCAAGACGGTCACCAAGGCAGAGCTGCAGGAGCAAATGGAGGCCAGCGAGAAACTCATGCAGAGTTTGAAAGAGACATGGGAGGACAAGATGGCCAAGACTCAAGAGATCCAGAGGGAGCGTGAGAAGGCCCTAGAAGAGTTGGGTATTACTGTGGACAAGGGAGCAGTTGGCGTGCATACCCCGAAGAAGATGCCACATATTGTAAACCTGGTGAGTGCAGCGATCTGTTTCTGGGTCCGGCTGATCATCTGAGATCCTGGGTTACTACAGAACGAAGGTGATTGTCACTCAGGTACCCCAGAAATGCGAATAACTGAAGCTCATTCCGCGTAGACCCACTTATGAGCGAGTGCTTGATATACCAGCTCAAACTAGGACAAACGATGGTCGAGTTCTCGCCACTGGTGTTTATGGATGACTTCTGACCCTAGTTTAACAGCTTGGCCACGTAGATAGCCAGAAGCCGGTCGCCATCCGTCTCAGCGGCGAGACCATTCTGGAGGAACACTGTTATTTTGACAACCAGGATGGGAAGGTGATGCTGCATGCTATGCCCAATAGTGTCACCGTGCGTGGCTCCCCTTCTATCTTGCAGCAGGGTAAGATCTCACGTAAAGTGTAGATCCTCAATGGCAGGCAAATCCCCCCTGGACAAGGTCACAGACTCCGGTCAGGTTTCCGAATCATTCTCGGAGATCACCATGTTTTCCGGTTCAACAACCCCGAAGAGGTACGCAAGCAACGGACTCGAGCCGCCAACAAGTCTTCGTCCCTTCAACGCAGCGTATCTGCCGCTGATCTGGAGGCCGGGAACGGGGAAGGTTCGACACGGCCGCATTCACCGACTGGATCTTCTGTCGACCTTGACGGGAATGGAAATGATGTCGACTGGACGTTCGCTAAACGGGAGCATGCTTTGGCCAGGCTGGGGTTGGATCCTGCGTTGGATAACCTTCCAGACGAAGATCTTAACAGGTTGTTCGAGAAGATCACGAAGGTGAAGACGATGCGAGACCATATCGCGAAACCTCGACCGGAGAGTAGCCTTAGTCAGGCTATAGACAATCTCAGCCAAGGGATCGACGACGTCTGGAGCGACTCTGGCAGGGCATTCGACGCTTTCACAGACGACACAAGTGTGGACGCGAACGGTACCCCAGACGTTGAGGGATCGGCGAAGGATGCTCGTGATCAACTCGAGAGCCAGCGGGCGGAGTTTGAATCGAGGTTACAAGCCCTTGGGGAGTCTTCTGAAGCGGAAGACTTGAAGGCGGAGAAACAGCAGATGGAACACCAGCTCAAACTCATCCAGAACCAAATGAAGAGGATCATCGACGCGAGGGCCCGGGGGGAGGAGTTGAGCGAGATGGAGTTCGAACCGACGATCTATTCTGCGAAGCAGCTGAAGCTTATCCGGAAAGTTCTGGACAAGTGGAGGGCTCACCGATCGTTCTCCATGGCAGAGGTGGTGTTATCAACTGCTGTGGTGATTAAGGAGGCCAACGTGATCAGGTAGGCAAAGCAAATATGTGGTTTGTGCCCGTTTTGACCTCTGCTTAGCAAGGAATTGGGGAAGGACGTTTCTTACAACTTCACTATAGCCGCAGGTGGATCTCTGGCCAAGCCTACATCCTCGGTGAATACAATTGCAGGGTTGGACGAGTTCGGTGACGTAGCGGACCCGACATTGGCCTCCGCTACTCAACCGTCCGTCGCGATCAAGGTTCTCGACAAACGCAACAACGCGATCTACCTCTGGTCACTAGATCGACTACAGCAGCAGTTGCAACGGATGCGTAACCTTACGGTGTTCATCGACCGGCCGTCGTACTCACAACACTTTTCTTCGGAAGAACCCTTTTACAACTCTCCCCCACCGATGTACTCCTTTATCGGCAACGCTCTGGTTTCCTTGTCCCCAGTTTCTCGGCGATTGTCATCCACTTCAACTGTACCCATATTCTGCCGGTATACTGCGGAGGCGATAGGATCGTGTCGGATCGACCTCCGAATCCTCAACGTTACCCCTCCCAAACGGCATCCTGGTTCTGGTGCCTCTACAAGATCATCCTCTCCTTTGCCATCCCCAGCGCTGAACGGGAGCAAGTCGTTGAGCGTCGGAAGCAAGATCAACTTCGTGTTAGCGATCGACTCAGTCAAGGGTCTTTCACCTCACGATTTCTCTGCCGTACATCTCCAAGCTAGGCTGGCTTCGTTCATCGGACCGACCGCCGCCGCCGAAGAGGTGTTCACTTCACCGGTCATCGATTTAGAAAGCGCGTCCCTTTCCGACCTCAAGTTCCGCCGAACTTTTACGATTGGCGGGACGGCGAAGACGTTGGCCCATCTCAGAGAAGGTTACGCACCTATCGAGTTCTTCGCTTCCGTCACTCCTACCTATTTAGAGCGACTAGAGCGATGGGACGAACTGCGCGAGCAGCGGGCACCTTTCGCAAATGGAAATGGTGCACACACCAATGGGACACCCTCACCTAGTTCAGACTCACCACGACCCTCAACTCAACCGATGAGACGGTCTGAGACGGAGTTCTTCATGGAGCAGACACATGATGTCGTGGCGTGGGTACAATTGTGTGAACTGGGACCGGACGGTGAATACGTTCCAGTACCGGTCGTCACCTCAGGAGGGACCGATCCTGGAACCTACACGCTACACCAAGGGCTGCAGAGGAGGGTTACCGTGCACCTTGCGTGTAATTCTGGACGACAGTTACCCTGGTCAGAATTTACCAGGGTGCGGATAGGAAACGTGAGATTGCTGGATCCGAAGGGCCGGTTACACGACTCGCCGTCGAAGCCCCTGGTAACTCTACCACTTCTACAACAACAAGAGGTCGAGTTCAAGCCGGATGGTACTGGGGAGTTGAGAGCGGAGGCTTTATGGGATTCCAGCGTTCACGACTCGATACTGCTCAACCGTGTCACTGGTGCCAATCAGAAGGTCACGGTACAGCTGACTTGGTCTGTCGCTGTAGAGACCTGCGCGGAACCTGTCCAGTTCAGCACTGATATCGCCATCACGATCCAAACCCGAGACGCGCGGCCTCCTTCGAAACTCATGACTTTCCTCGGCTCAACCAAGGTCCTGTCCAAGACGAGTACGGTCTTTCACGTGCGACTTACTCCACCGTTAACGAGATCGGCGAAGGATCTGTGGAGACTGGACACCGCTGAGAAGTACGTTCGCGGAGAGGAGGCGCTTGGGAGTTGGAGACCGAGAGGCATCACGGTCGTGGAGGATTATTCGAGACTCGTGACGATGGAACGGAGGGCCGCTGACGTTCGGGCTATTCGTGTTATTTTGGCATCCGCACCTCCCAAACCTCCGACGCAGGCAAATTCCATGGTGTGGGGTGGAGAGGCGCTTCTGAAGAAGTCCGTCGATTTGTGGCAGAAGAAGTTCGGACACCGAGGCGAGGTATCTTTCTTCCCCACCCCTCTTGATCCCTTGACTGATGGTTTGGTGTGTAGATTGTGTTACGACAGGAACCCGAGGAAGAAGTCGCGAGCTCGTCATCCTCGAAGGTGTTCGATACCGAGTCCCTCAACTCTTTGAAACTCGTTTCCAGTACGAAGCTGATACCAAGGAGGTAATGGCACCCCCTTGAGTCATTTGATCTTAGTCTGACAGCAAGCCTCCTTAGCGACGGCCCCACCAAGAAAGGCCACCTCTCTATATTGTTGGACGCGAACCTCAATACCTGGGAACGGCGGTGGTTCGTGCTCAGAAGGTAAATTACGCGCCAGCACCAGCCCGAAAGCGACTTACTCAGCCCTGTGCCTCAGACCTTACCTGCATATGTACGCTCGCTCCAACGAGTTGGAGGAGAGGGGTGTGATCAACCTGAATGCGGTCAATGTCGAGAGTAATCCAGACATGGAAATGCTCCTTGGGGTAAGTCGATAATTTTTTACCGCTTTGCTCGCTCTGGGATGTTGATCGCTGTGAACAGAAAAAGTTCACGTTTACCCTTTTCACCGCCTCCAACTCGTACGCTCTCGCGGCGCCTAGCGCGAAGGAGCTTCAATCGTGGACCAGCAAACTCGATCCCACACGCCTGTTAGCCTAGCCGTCCGTCCATCAGTCCACCCCTACCCCACCCGCACGCATGCGCCCGTTGTTCCCATATCTCCTCCTTGCTCGAGGGAGATCACATCACGGTTTCATTTTTTATCCCATTTTTTCGATGTGCTCTCTGTGTTACTCGACGACCCCCTCACGAAATCAATCAGGCACGCAAAGACAAGCGGAATGTAATACTCCCTCTCTCTCTTTCTGGCTCTAGCTACAGCTCCTTTACTACACGGCTCGACCAATACCCAACTTTATCCCTCCCATTATTTACCCTAATAGAATGCGCATCATCATCGAGACGTGCGGACATGAGTGATCGAACGCCTTGGGTGAGCTTCTCCCTCCCGCGCCGGGGTTTCGGGTTTGATACTGTACTTGATCTGTCTTGCCTTTGGTCATTCGGACCCGGAGTTTAAACGTTTACCCCCGAGATTGGATCCAATCACTTTAGCCTCTTGGCGCCCCAGAGGCATCGGCGGTGATTCCCTCCGTTCGTGTATTCGTATATCGATCGGCGAGATCCTCACTGCGAGATTAATGCGGTGTGGTATACAAAAACGTGGGTTGGGAATTATCTATAGTGTTATGGATATATGATGCGGGACGGCGTGTATGAGGTCCAGGACCATCGCAAGATCGCAGCAAGCGGAAAAGCACAATGCGAGTCTATGACGAACGAAACGCTACCAATTGCAACCCCGCCGATTAATCGCATGGGGCAGGCATCCCATTCTGTACAACGTCAAATTCAGCGTCCCGCAAGAGATCCAACCATTCAATCAAAAATTCGGTTCGTACCTTGTAAAACGTGAGCATGTGACACGAAATGTATCCCTTGGCGAACCCAGCTCCGGCATAAGCAAACAGGTATCTCCATTTCCGTTTGAACGCCTCGAACGCGGCGGGGTCTCGAAGGCCAGGATATCGTTTGGACATCGTGTCCATCGTGACGTTGGACTCTAATCTCCGACCCCACTCTCTCAGCGTTCGTGGGTAATGAGCTCCGTGGTTCTCGACGAACTGGACCGAGAACCGGTTCTTTGATCCCTTGGTCGCCGCGTTGATCAAGGCTGTGGTGCATGGGAGTGCGGAGTTTGGCCACATGTAGCGCCGCATAAAGTCTTCTGGTTGGCGAGTCGTGTAGCGGGCTTCCGGGAAGGTCGTGGAGGTGACGACGGCGGTGGCGTTCTTGTCCTTTAATGCCCAGTCGACGAGCTTGAAGTAGGTCTCGTAGTATTGAGTCCCCACGTGCTGGAGTGGACAGAGCAGATTAGCCGGCTTGGCGAAAGGAGAAAAAGGAGAGAGACTGACCTCTAACATCTCCACGCTTACAAAGGCGTCGAAGCGACCAGCCCATCCGATAGGCATATCTCGATAGTCCATCAGATGTACGCGGATCCTATCTTGTAGTCCAGCTGCCCTAACCCTCTCCTCCGCCAGAGTCTTCTGTTCGATAGACAGCGTCAGGGTATCGACCTCTGCACCAAACGAACGGGCAGCCTGAAGCTCCATTCAGTACACGGTCCATCGCTAGTCCACGGCGCTTGCCTCACCTCTATAGCCATTCCTCCCCATCCCGAACCAAACTCGAGAAGTTTCATACCAGGCTTCACCCGAGCCATGGTCAAAACGTGATGTATCTTCCTCAGCTGGGCGGCCTCGAGATCAGACGGCCGGGCGGTGGGGAGAAGGTCTCCCCTACAGCCTCCTTCCTCATCTGACCAGAGGGCACAAGAGTACATCATCTCCTTGCTAAGGAAGGCCTTGAAGAGGTCGTTCGATTGGTCGTAGGAATTTATGACGTTGAGTCTGGCCCGGCTCAGTGACTGGCCAAGGAAGGCGTTGTACAGACCAGACACCACAGCGCTGAACTTGCTCAGCGTTGAATCGAGACCAACCATCTCGTCGTAGTTATCGAGCCAAAGCTATGGACATATCAGTCCGCGTTCAGATGGAGAGAGGTGGGAACGAGAACTTACGTCCATCATGCCCTTCAGGTTGTCGATGTCGATGTCGCTCATCATGTACGACTCGCTAACGCCGAGGTCCGCAGAAGCAAGTACCCGGACATAGAATAGGTCGTTGTTGACCGTGAGTCGGACGGCATCTCGACCTTCCTTACACGTTCCGAAGCCATGGACTCCATGCGAGTCGGCGATCTCCAGGTACCCAACCTTGATCGCACTACGTAGGAAGTTGAGGATCGAGGACCTCGCTGGAGTTATAATGGAGTTGAGCCGCGGGTGGTCAAACAAGGGACATTCTACTACCCACCAAAGGACGTCGACCAGGAGGTGGAGAGAAAGCTACTAGGCAGCATGGAGAAAAGCGAGAGGGGGTCGTACACGACCTCGGCGAAGTGCGAGGAGGAGGCAAGTGTGGCCATTAGGATCGGACTGCTGCTCGAGTGGTGGAGAAGATGGGTTTGTGGGGGGTGGGGGTGTTGCTGGGTCATGGCATACAGTCAAGCCGTACTTATATCGCCGTGCATGGCTGACGGACAGAATGCCACGGACGGACGACACAGATCTCCCGGTCTGCGGCGCCCAGTCAATGAGGACAATTTGTGCGGGAGAGTTGCACAATTGCACCGCAAGTTTAACGAGTCCCAAAAGCGCAGGAATGAGCGACGAGAAAATTCCAGGGATCCGCCTGGAAATTGGCCTAATTTCCCGTCATCACCGGAGAGCACCCAGGGTATGAAAGGCCTGAAGCTTGGAGCTTGAGCTTGAAACTTGAAGCTTGATCAATTAACGAGAGTGGTCAAACCCTCTGCCGGACAGCATTGGAGAAGTACTTGGTAGCGAGAAGGAAGACGTGCCCAGCTGTTTGCCATTGTTTGTCTCGGCCGGCATCTGCTCTGTGTGAGACTCTGTTTGGGAACCAGACATAGGTAATGTGTGGTCGCCGAACATAATAATTAGTCGTTGTAGAGTCAAATGGTCGGATAGCCCGAGGGTGAGAGAAACGTACCGCCATAGATTCCGTTTGTGAGGTTATCTCGACCGGCCCGGCCAGCCCGGCGGGGCGCCGCACTGCCTCGATGACCTCTCCGACTGATGGTCGGGTTTGGAACCTGGACGTTTGCCCACGCCATCCGTCACACTCCACTCGGGTGAATCGTTGGAGGGTTACTCAGACCACGAACCGGCTTTGAGCCGTAAATAATCCTAGGATGTCGGTGAATCGACCCGACCGCTGGAACTCTGGTCCCGTTGTCGGACCTCGTGATGTGAATCACCCCCCACGGTTTTTCTGTGGTCAGGTATTCGGCCGGAACTCATTGAGATCTCCGAATGGGATCGATTGATCTCGGTCGAATGAGGGTGGACGATGAGCTAGGAGGCTGGCGGGCGCCGGGATGGGCTAATCGGCCGGTCGGAAACGCCGGTACCTTTCCTCAAGATTCCATCTGGTGGCACGCAATGTAGATAAACAGATTAGTGTACTTTGCGGAGAAACTGAATGGATAGAATCCGACTGTAGGTGCTTGTGTGTGAGCCGTGAAAAGTCCCCCGAACTTTGTACCCGCCACGCCGAATCAGAATCATATGATGAAACGGCGCGTCCACCAGACGTGGAATCCTTCGTACCCGAGGCTTGGCTTCATACCCAACCGCCCCCAAAGGGAGCGCTGGGGCGTTGAGAACGTGCTCGACTTAGTGCCATCAATGCGGGTGATCGGACTACGATGCATGATTGTGCGATGACTTGTTACCGTAATATTTGGCTGCGTGTCCCCGGCTTTTTGTTCCCAGTTGGTAAAAATCATGGCAAGATCCCTCGAGGGCGCCCCTCTGCAATCCTGGAGGATTACGACGACGACGACGGCCACGGCGGTTCCGACATACCACGTTTCCAACATATCACACTCCCGACATATCACCGTTATCCAAAGGACCACAACCTCATTGGTTCAGATAGCAGACCAGATTTAAACCAGCGAGGGACACCGTAGTAAACCAAGTTTTCGCTTTTCCGGATCCCACACCGTTGTCCTCTCTGTTCCCTGTTCCCTGTCCGACCTCCAGTCTCCAGTGTCAGCTTCCACCCTCTTCGCTCTCCCCAACTCTTCCCCTTACCATCCCCCCACCATGGGCGTCGCCCCTCGTCCCTCTGGTGCCGTCCAGGACGACTCTGGAGCCCATCCGAACCCCGTTTCCTATGGTTCTACGTCGTCCGATTCCGCCGCCACATCAGGCATACCCGATTCAGATAAATACGTGGACAAACTCCTTCGCAAAGCCGACCCACTGCCTCCCATTACTTGGTCTAACTGGTACAGAGAAATCCGATGGTTCAACCTCTCTGTGATCGTCATCACACCGCTCGTCGCACTCTACGGGGCCCTAACCACTCGTCTCGAAACGCGTACCTTCTGGTTTTGCGTCTCCTGCTACGTGTTCAATATGATCGGTGGGTGTTCAGTCTGTTTTGGGATCACGTTCCCCCCGTCTGATTTCGTTGGGGATTTTTAGGAATCACGGCAGGTGTGTACCCCCAACGCTTTGTCTGCGTCTCGTTATCATTACGTGACACTGGTAGGTTACCACCGCCTATGGTCTCATCGGGCATATAACGCTTCTAGGCCCCTTGAGTACTTCCTCGCTGTGGCCGGCGGGGGCTCCGTTCAGGGAGCGATCTGGTGGTGGGCTCGGGGCCACAGGTCTCACCACCGGTAAGAACTCCGTACACCTCCGTGTTGGCTACCTCCTCAACCCGTTTCAGCTATACAGATACTGATCTGGACCCCTACAATGCTGACCGCGGTTTCTGGTGGGTGAGTGGCGACCCTTTGCTCTGAATCTGTCTAGAAATGTCCTACTTTGAATGCAGTCTCACGTCGTGTGGATGCTCGTAAGGCCGAGAATCAAGCCTGGACCGGCCGATATCAGTGACCTGCGCAAGAACGTTGTTGTCCAGTGGCAATATCGGTACTATTTCGCGATTGCGTTGGTTTGGGGAATCGTCATCCCCACGGCCGTTCCTGGATACTTTTGGGGCGACTGGCGCGGAGGATGCTTTTACGCCGGTTTCTTTAGGATCGTTGTTGTTCATCACGTAAGGGACATGCCCCGCCTTGATGTTTGTTCGATTCGCTGATATGAAGGCCCGTAGTCTACCTTCGCAGTTAACTCGCTGGCTCATTGGCTGGGCGAAAGCACATTCGATGACAAGCACACGCCACGAGACCACCTTATCACAGCGTTTGTGACCCTCGGAGAGGGGTACCACAATTTTCATCATCAGTTCCCGATGGACTACAGGAACGCTGTGAAATGGTACCAATGGGACCCGACCAAATGGTTCATCACGGCTTGCAACAAACTCGGACTTGCGACCCATCTCCGCGTCTTCCCCGAAAGAGAGATCGACAAGGGCAGGCTGACGATGCAGCTGAGGAACCTCAAGGCCAAACAGGATAAACTCGAATGGCCGATGGATTCGAACGACTTGCCCGTTATCAACTGGGAGAGTTGTAGGTTCCCGAGGGTATCTGTCGCGACCGTCTGCTTACGTTTTTTTGGGCAGTCCAAGCACAGTCCAAGACTCGCCCACTCGTTCTCATCGGAGGGTTTGTTCACGATCTATCCTCGTTCATGGATCAGCACCCCGGAGGTCGTGGTTTGCTATCGTCTAATATCGGGAAGGACGCCACTACTGCCTTCTTGGGTGGTGTCTATGAGCATTCCCACGCCGCTCATAATGTACGTTCCGCTCAATCAATCCGAATGGGCCAGAAATTCTAATGCGGTCTCGGACTCTAGTTGTTGGCAATGATGCGGGTTGGTGTGCTTTTGGGAGGACTGGAGCATGTCTCCGAGATCGCTATACCACCCGCTCAGAGGTTGCGCGTGATAGATTCCGGAGGGGGGATCTAACCACCCAACGATCCTCGTCGGTGCACTCTGCTTTCGATTCCGTACTAATGTTTTCTGGCCCTGCATCCTGTTTCTCTTTTCTGTCTTTTTGGGAACCCGCTTTAATCACCTTTTATGTACTAAACCGCCCTCTAGGCTGTGAAAATAAACTAGATGACCCGACCCGACCCCAGTGGCCGCCCTGGCCGACATTCCACCCTATTGTTGAGCTGGACGCCCGGAGCGCGTTTCGCGGCAATCACGCCTCAAGATCTGCGCAACATTGAGGGTGGCGTCGACTGGACGAGAGTGGCGGCCAATTGCAGCAGTAGCTTCCACGCCACTTGACCGATCTAGAGCGCATTATAATTAGGTGACCGGTGCTTTCTAAGGAATGAATCTTGCAAAGATCTTATCACCAGATTCCAGGCTTTTTCTTGAAGCGAGCAGTGAGACCCATGATGGTACGTGTCTAGGCGAACGACCCTCCTGATCTGCAGAATGGGGCGTGATTCGAGAGAAAAAGGGGCGGAGAGAGTCTAGACCGCGAGCTTAAACTGACCGCACTCGTCTCGAGCGGAGAGGTTGACGTAGAGGGCTTGTTTCAACCCGGTGGTCCGAGGTCTGAACGTCTGAGGTGCGGGCGACCCTCAGATTGGGGTTTCCGATATTCACAATCCACATGGCGTTATATCGACTTGGACCGTCTCGTAAACTCCCGCGCCCCTCGATTGCTCCCCCCCGACCTCGTCCTCCTGGTAGGTTCATCTTGACCACCACGATGGCTTCCAACACCTGGATCCCGAACCGTTACCCCCAGTCCCGTCGTTCTGATCACGTCGATGTCTACAAAAGCAAAGCCCAGGGTAGCGTGAACGTTCCCGATCCTTACAATTGGCTCGAAG
>Ga0307509_10002525_pt1 | contig 29509 bp, 42 predicted proteins | sample 10_EM_MG_FD_202245 | JGI IMG/M metagenome (GOLD analysis project Ga0307509, IMG submission 202245) | Populus trichocarpa ectomycorrhiza microbial communities from riparian zone in the Pacific Northwest, United States - 10_EM | ecosystem: Host-associated > Plants > Roots > Unclassified | place...
GTGGGGAAAGATGGCAGGGGGGGTCACGGCGTTGAAATAACTTTCAGAGAGCTGTGATGCCGCGATCACTCCAACTCAACTGGAACCATTTCAGAAAACAGAGACTCGTGAAATATTCTCGTTTTCTTCCGTTTTCATCCTGGCAACAGCTTGGCCACCCAGGAGATGTCGCCGGGCCGTAGCACGCGCGTAAACAAAAAAAACGGGTCGGTAAGGAATGGTGCCCTCATGTTTAGAACGGTGATAAGGTCTCCCAACCTTCCGTTATTCCATGAGCGTTCTGCCAAGGATTGGGTACGAGCTCATTGCCGGCGTTTCATGATTTACCCGAAGGAGATCCTCCACATCCGACTAATTTCCTCAGAACGCACTGGCCACAGTATCTTGGGGGGGTTCACCGAGAACTTGAGGCAGACAACGAGCCAACGGCCACCTGTCTCCTCGCTTTGTGCACGTGGCATCCTTCGGGAGGCGAAGGATCACGTTGGATCTCGGAATGCCGCAACCACAACCAATGTGAAGAGTGGGTTTTGAACACCGCTCGTCCCAGCGACCACTGTGTCAACCCGGCGATGGGCGGAAGCATTTGCGCCGTCTTCGCAGATCCGTTTGTGCACCCGGTTGTCCGCAGCACAAGCCTCAAACATCGGGGTTCCCCATCCGTGAGACGAGCGGCGGCCCAAGAAACTGTGGAATCCCTCGGCGTCCTTCCATCGCTCTGACACTGAGCTCGGCACGTATTACTCAACCATTACGAACGTGTGCCTTCACCCCGTTGGAACGAGGCAGTTGTTGGATTCCGATGGGATCCCACGCGCCCCAATCCTTTGGCGCTTTAGCCTTTGAGTGTATTGAGGCTTGGCACCCTGGCGTCATCGCCTGATTATATCCCAGAACCATTCCCCATCCACACCATTGCGCCACCCGTAAAAATCGACGACGCACACCACAGACCGTGGGCCTATGGGACCGAATAACGATGAGAGGGCCGAACCCCAGAACTGCCTAGTTCCATATGGATGTCGATGAACCGGCCGACGCCGGTTCCTGGACAAAACCACGAATCTGGACCGTATCCTGTGCCAGATGGAAACCTGGTGTATGGACCAGTGCATAACGGGTTCCTCCGAGTGCCATAGATAGTGCCCTACAACAAAGAAAAAGCAAAGGTGATCAGTTGGATGGCCCACACCCTTCGAAGCTGATTCTATTCCCCCGAGGAAACCCTAGGAAACCAGCGCCAACGATCGATTGTCTCTTCCCACGTGGTTGAATTCCACACCATCAACTCCACCCCACGCCATGAAAGTCGTCGTAACAGGTCCGCCCCATCCGCATAATCACTAGCCCTCGACCACACTGATAATCGACGGTTAGGGGCATCCGGCGTCCTTGGAAACGCCGTATACAACGCCTACAAGTTGGCAACTAATCATGATCTAATCGGCCTTGCTCATTCCCGCGCGACTGATCATCTCAAGAAGCTAGACCTCACCAACTATCCAGAGACCGAAGCCTTTTTCGACACCACCCGCCCAGATTGTGAGCTGTGTGATATCTCCGGTCATCATGACCTCCTAACCAACAACCCTCCAAGGGGTGATCCATTGTGCCGCCGAGCGTAGACCAGGTAGGTATTCATTCTCCCCCGGTCTCATTCCTCCACACCGGTCATATATAATCTTATCGCCGGCGCCCTCGTGTTTCACAGACGTTGCAGAGAAGGTTCGTCCAACTAACACCGCCCCAAACCCCGCTTACCCCGAAATCCAGGATCCTGAGGGTACTCGAAAGGTACACCCCCCAGCCTCGAACCAAAGCCCCAGGCTCACCGAGTCCCGCCTTAGCTTAACGTAGGCGTTTGCCAGCACTTGGCCGAGCTGGGCGCAAATCTTGGGTTCACTCTCGTTTACATTTCGACTGGTAGGAGATCTTCCGATCCGACGTTTGGCGCTGACTGAAGGCCTTCCCTATGCCAAGATTATGTGTTTGACGGAACCTCGCCTCCCTATCACCCATCCTCTCCGACGAACCCTGTAAATTTCTATGGAAAGACAAAGCACGACGGTGAGCTGGCGATCCTTGGCGTCCAAGCTGCAAAATCTGTCGCTCTCAGAGTCCCGGTCCTGTAAGCTGGCTCCCCAGGCATTCCGCGCACCAACCCGCTAACAAATCCCGCACCCCGATGTACCCCATTTTCATTTCACCACGACATCCCTCTCTTCGCATTGTCACCTTTATCATCTTTCTCTGGTCCCGTCTCGGATGCTTTCGGGTAACAGGTACGGTCCTGCCTCCAAGAACAGCGAATCGGCGATCAACATTCTTTTGGATATCGTCCGAGACCAGTCTGGGAAACAGTACAAGATGGATCACTACGCCACTAGATACCCAACGAACGTGGTAGACATCGCAAATTTCCTCGTCCGCCTCTGTAAGTACCCCCCTCCTTACACAATCCCCGTCGCTCTCTTTCTCCTCTCTCTGCTGAGCCGCACCGTTTCTCACCGCTGTCTGATCATCATCGATGCTACAACCCGCCCGAAACCAATGTCGATCAACTCTACCATTGGCCGGATCCCACGAACAACCACCCATCGTGATCGTGGGTATGTGTGGGCCGAAAACCCTCTATCATACCACCCTCACAACTGCAGCTACGATCGATCCGAGCTTGATTCCTCCCATCCTCCACTATTCCGCCCCCGAGCCGTACACCAAGTACGAGATCTGCCTCGTGTTCTCCAAGCTACTCGGCGTGCCCATCTCACACATTACCCCTGATGCCGAGGAACCAACGGGTGCTGCTGCTGTTTCGCGTCCAAGGGACTGTCAACTCAACACCCGCGATACGGAAGATTTGATGGAAGGTGTTGGCGGACTAGACACCACCGGATTCGAAGAATGGTGGACCGAGCATTTACACGCCAACAAAGCGTAGAGTCCAGAGCTCCGATTCCTGTACGTTTGCAGAGAAGAAACTCCTTATATATATGTTTGTATTATACGAGTAATCTACTCTCACAGCTTATCATTCAGAAAAAGGAGAAAAAAGTTAGCAGGAGGGTGAAGCCAGGGAGAACGAAACTGGGAGTGAAACAAGCCCTAACTTAGGTACAGTGGAGATTGAAAGATGATGAACAACAGGGGTTGCAACAGATATAAAAGGAGAAGGGGGGATGGGTGAAGGGTGTGCTAACAAAGACCTAAGCATCTACGAGGGAGACCAGTGAGGAGGAGGGTGAGAGAAGGCAACGACAAAAGGATCGGGTCGGGTCGGGTCGGTGGTATGTGTCTGTATCCAGCGAAACATGAAAGGCAGGTGGTCGCTGTGGTAGTGTGGGGATGGGATGAATGGTCCGTGTGAGAGACGGTACAAATGGTTGAAAGTTGTGTCCCGTGACAGAGACGTTGCTGAGTGGGGAACCAAGCTGGCGAGCGGGACAGAGGTGGATGAAGTAATGCGCCCCTGCCTCGACACACCCTGAAAGAACGAAAAACCTGCGTACGGTCCTGATTTTGATGACGATTTGCCCATTGAGAAAGACCACCCCCGATCCAACACATCGAACTTCCCACCTCCCTCACGGTCCTCTCCTCTGTAGTGAGGGCCTCAACCAACTCCAAAGAGGCGTCACCGCTCCCTGCCTCGTGAAACCATTCCCTCAGCCCAGTCCCACACGACACACATTACTCACTCGTACGAACCGTCCCACACAGTCACATGCATTGAACCAACCGATGAAAGAGTGTGATAGTATGACACAAAGGAGGGGGGACCCTGAGGCTCGATTGCTCAGATCTTCTGACCGTCCTTCTTTTTCTTGCCCCGGGGTGGTGTCATTTGGCGGCCCATGTTCCCACCGTAAGGGTACTTTGCCTTCTTCTCAGCGGGTTTCAGGATCTATGGAATACAATTAACATACGCCATCGAGTAAATGCCGACCCCAAGACGTACCTGGAACGAGCACAAGAGCGTCTCGTCGACGCTCATCATAGCTCCAGCATTGTCGAACTCTCCACAATAATTTGGAGCGGAGAACAGTGTTACTAGGTGCCTCTTGGCAAAGAACTCATACCCATCTTCGACGACCTGCAAGGTGGGTGAATTGCCTGTCACACGAGCGTGAGCGATGACGTATCCTCATACCTGGTGCGCCCTGCAGATCAGGTCCATGTCGTGTTTTTGCAGGAATCTTGATACAACGTCCGGACCGAACGTAAAGGACACACCACGGTCATTCTCTGACCAGCCGGTGATATCCTTGTCCGGGTCGGACCAAAGTAGATCGCACAAAAGGCCTGGGATGTCCTAAATATGTGTGGACGGAACGATTGCACAGGATGGTGCGTACCAGTATCAGGCACATCTGTGGGCCTCATCACCCTCCGTATCTGCTCCATTGACTGCAGATCAGGACTCAGCCCTCCATGCATCGTGAAAATCTTCTCGTCGATGATGGCGGCGATTGGCAAGCAGTTGAAGCAATCGGTAAACGTCTTCCACAGCTTGATGTTGTACCTCCGCTTGCCTGGGTAGGGTGAGTAAGGAGAGGGTGTCGCTCGAGTGGTTCGGGCGAAGGGAAAACTCACACTCGTCGTAAAAGCCGTATATCCTGTTGATGCTCGCACACTCGTGGTTTCCTCTCAGAACGAAGAAGTTTTCGGGGTATTTGATCTTGTAGGCAAGGAGGAGGCAGATCGTCTCAAGCGACTGCTTGCCACGGTCGACGTAGTCGCCTAGGAAGAGGTAGTTCGCTTCTGGTGGGAATCCACCGTATTCGAACAACCGGAGCAAGTCATAGTACTGCCCGTGAATGTCACCTGTTCGTCTGGGCGTTGAGATACGAAGGGGATAGAATGATGTCGTTAATGCACACCGCAAATCTTGATCGGAGCCTCGAGTTCCAAAAGGATGGGTTGGTTGATGAAGATTTCTCTTGCTTTTGTACACAAGTACTTGATTTCGTATTCCTGTAACTGAACCGGCTTCCCAGGTCGGTTACCGCGCACTGTAAAAAGGAGAAAAAACGATCAGGGTCGGGTGAGTCACGGGAAGGTGGCGGGCTGGAGGTCGAGAAAAATCGATCATCGTCGTGGCCGACGTCAAGCGATCAGCGCGAGGCAGGCATCGTGTGGTCCCCTTCGGCTGACTGCCTTGCAAACTCGTGGCGGCTACAAGCCGGTTGCCAACAAGTTGACGGATCCCCGGCATGGGGCGACCACGAGGAGTGAGCGGGGAACCAGACCAGTGAGGACCAGCGCACAATCTACCCCATCCACCTTGTAGATGTTTTCCGGGGTTTGCAGGAAGGAGAAGAGGGGAAGAGGAAAATAGGGAAGACTAACCCTCCAACAAACGGTCGATGACCGAGTCCAAATCAATTTCCGTCGTCGAATCGGCCATGGTAAACCGTCAGCGGTGGGGGCGTAGGGGTCGTAAGGTGGGATGGAGCTGGATGAAGACGAAAGAAGGATGTTAAGGATGGAATTGGAGGATTAGCGCTTCAATCATTCGTACTAGTTGTTGGGGGACTTTGAGGCTGGAAGAGGGACAAGGCGGCTTTGGTCAGACTCTGGGAACTTTTTTTTGATGGATGAACCTGAGGGCTGTCGGACAATAGTAAAATGAAACGGGCGTCGACCTGAACCCGTCCAAGCGTAGGGCGGCGGAAAATAAGAAAGAAAAAAAGAGGGAAAAAAGCTGGGGAGGGCTCGCACAGATAACACGATTGATACAGCGCAAACGACAACCAAGGGCAAAGTCGGGCCTTCCTTTTACGGAATGGAGCGATCTGGAGGCCGCTCATCGGTTCATCACCCACTGCCCGACGTTTGCGCGTTGGCTGTGAGCTAGGCATGGTACGCACACAAATAGTACTCGCAATACACAGGAAACGTGCCGGTCTCTATTCAAAATTAAAGCATAAAGAATTACACCTGTACAACACTGTAGACGAAACGCGTCTTGAAATCCAGTCGTGAACGCCCGTGAACTCATAATCGCTGTCGACTCGCTCGTCCCGCCGATTGCGTTCGTGGCAGTGCGTTGGCATTATTCGGCAGCCGACCACGGCGTCGCCTTCGTCTATTCGAACACACAATCAGCACAGGATTCCTTCAAACCGGGAGCTCAAGGCGTACCGAGGGAATATCGGCCCTTTGGACATCTGGCGTTCATCTAGATCAAGAGCTACGCCAGTCGCAGTCTGAAAGCCCTGATATCCATGGCCGTCAGTATCCGGGGTAGACCAGCGTCAGGTATGCCATAAAATCCCCACCTCGATCCATTCGACCACAGCCTGCACACTAGGCGCCTGCAGGAGGAATTGTTCACCTTCCATACGAACACGAATAACGTTCTTCCTCTTCAGATAGTCGCTCGCCAGCCCACTTTCCGCGTGTTGCAATGTATAGACCCGCAGAGGCCGACAGTTCTGAGGGGATGGAGTGTATTCAGCCAGTGCGGATGTCGTGGACATGGGTGATGCGGTCCGCCTGTGCGAGTGCATACTCGGTCGTACAGCCGTGTTGCCGGTGGTGACTGAAGACACACTTGGCCGTGAGATTGATACTGAATGACCATGGCGCACGTCCTCTCTGGATGTCTCCCCGCTCTGCCGCCTCGACGAAGTTCCAGATGTATTCCCACTGCGGTGTAGGAGCCCGGACGGCCGCAGCGCCGACTTCTTTGCCAGAGTAACTGCCTCCTTATCCGAGGCTATGATAGTCTGGAATAGCCCTGGGGCGGGCCGATCCTCATCGCCGCCAAGTTCCTGATTGAGTTTCTGCGACCCTGGTGCTGTTGTCGTCGTCTGCTTGAGGAGCGGCGCATCGGATGTCAGATCTCCAACACCAACCTTCCTCTCCCACCATCGCCCCACAGCTCCGACACCGACAGAAGCGGCAGGAGGTTCGAAGACCCTGAAACCCGTTCCCTCCAACACACACAGCACACGTCTCCACTTCCGATCCCGCGCTTGAACTCCTGGGGAGGAAAACTCGAGCTTTCGTGGGAGGACAGCGGTGAGAAAAATATCGTTGCTGTACACCGGTAAATGTTCTTTGCCTTCTTCGTCTCGTGGGAACACTTTTGGTATAAATCTGGCTGGTATATCAAGGGACGGATATGGGGGTGGTTCGGTGGCTTCGGTAAACGTGGGGAGGGAACGACGACGCTGCAACCGCGAACCGTCAGGGATTACATTGACATCCGTAGCGACCGCCGAAGAAACGGAATCGATGGCCTTGCCTTTGCCCTTCGTCTCTTCGTCGATAATCGAAAGGTCTCGGCGTGGGCTGGACAACAAATCGACCATGCTCTTGGAAGGTTGTCGGAACAAAGGGACGGGCTGGGTCTTTGGAGGGAGCGATGCTCGCTTAGAATTTGATCCGGGAGGCATCCAGTTCACAGAGTCGGATCGTGGGGGGTAAGGCGAGAAGTAGTCCTGTGGGGGTTTCAAAACCGGTGTCTTCTCCCCATCAGCAACATGAGATGGGCCACTGAGACCAGGAGATGGACCCTCGGGGGTAGCGTTGGCACTGACATACGTGCTGGAACCTTCCTCCCTTTCTGTGGCTGGGTCGTCGTCCTCGCCCTCGGATGCGGGGGACGACGTCATCGGCACGTAGTCTTCGTCACTACCACCCTCATCGTCACCAGAACCGTCACCATCGCCATCACCAGTGCCGTCTATAGCGAGGGCTGGAACACTGCGTAATCGAACACGACTTGCAATGCTCCTAAGACTCGGAGCGGGTGAGGAAGAACGACGGGCAATGGAAGTCGGCGGTAGAGGGCGAACTGCGGTTGGGAAATGGCGCCCAATCTGAGCTGGAGAGAGTCGAACGCTCCCATCTTCGTTGCTCATCGTGAACGCAGGGGGTGGCAATGACGAAAGCCGTAAAAGAGCCACTCTCTTCGGTGGGAGAATGGTCGGGCTGATGTTGGACGATGTCAACACGGGCGAATTGGTGGCTTCATGATAGTTCGGTGGCTCGTAAGACATGGGGCTGCGGGAGGGAAGAGTGGGGGTTCGATCGGAGGTTGGATCCGGAACCTCATCCATTGTCGGCTGAACCGTGGATCGCGTATATTTAAACAAGTTCGGATCAATGGAGTCGCCAAGGTCCGGGAGGCCCTCGATTTTTGGAGCATGCGAAAGTAGATTAGTTGTTGATGACCACCCGTTTCTAGACATGTTTGGTGAAGAGGTGTTGGACATCTGGTACGGCGAAGTATGTTCGGACACATTGGGAAAGATTCGGGGGGGCATCGCCTGCAAACTACCGCGCCTCGGGCGTTTAGCTTCCGTGTTGGAGAGTGGGCGGGGGATGTCGAAACTGACACTACGACCGGAGGCGGGTGACGTAGGCGAAGCTAACAAATTTGGAGATCGTCCGTGCTCGTTGATCGCCTCGGTCGGATGCACGGAATCGCTTGCCCGGTGGTTCCGGCCGCCATTCGCTAAACCAAAAGGGCGGGACCCAGCGCCGACGGTATTGGGCGCGCCACCGCTGAGAGGTGAAGACCTCGACCGCAAGCTCGGGGACACCGAACTCGACGACTCGTCCCGCCCAGGGGACAAATCGGATATTGCGAGCGCAGGTTGCGAGAGGTACGGTTTGGGTTGACCGTGCCGACCGTTATTGCTGTACGGACATGTATCTGAACTGTTCTTCCTGCCCCTTGCGAAATTAGAGAGATTCTTGAAGAACCTAGATGCCTTGGACTACGATCGAGAATTGCCGACGGTCAGCGTGAGACTCTGGATTGAAGCGGGGCTGATAAACTACCTGGAGCAACGAAGGGGTCGTCCGGACGTCTGGTACGGAGCGGTTGGTATTGGATTGAACAGCACTTGACGCCGCGCGGGGGCGCATTGGGGGGACGGAAGGGGAGGGAGACCGCCTGCGGATGGAAATTGGCGAGACCGGGTAGAAAACTGAAAGAGGCCACAGCTTTGAGTTGCTCCACGACCATCAATCGGTCAAAGAATGTTCTCAAACCGTTCCCTCCGCTCCCTGCACCGCCTATTCTCGACTACTCCCTACAGGAAGGCCGACCCTTGGCCGCTGCCACACACAAATCAGCACATGGAATCGACCACCATCTCACCTAATATCCCGAAGCCGATCCCCATCCCGAGACATGATGAATCACTCGACACACTACGCGCCAGGCTGACATACCAAACCCGGAAACGAGGCACCCTCGAAAGCGACTTGATAATGAGCACCTTTGCCAAAGAACACCTCCATTCTCTCACCCGAGAGGACCTCGTCGAGTTAGATAAGGTAACGTACCCTGAAACGGAACACAGGCCTCTGAGCCTCCCAACCCTGCAGGACTGATTGGATCCGAACGCAGCTACTTGACGAACCTGATTGGGACGTGTACTATTGGTGTACCGAGGGAAAGGCTCCTCCCGAGCGTTGGGCCAATTCGCCAATTCTCGCCAAGCTCAAAATCCACGCCCGAAATGAGGGTAAGGCCGTCCGTCGCATGCCCGACCTCGACCCACCTCAACGTTCTTCATGAATGGACGTAAAATTATATTATAAATCTGTACGTTCTCTAAAGTATCACCATGAATTCTTTCTTGGGCCCAGAACTTTAATATATAACCCTGCTTATCTCTCGCGTGATCTAGCGAGCTACAACGTCTCCAGTCGCTTTTGGTATCTTCTGAGTAGAAGCCGCTCGACCCAGCCGGCCTTAGGATACGGCTTCTCCCATTGATTGTGTAGGTGGACCGAAAAGACTTTCTGGAGCGCCTTGTCTAGACTTCCGCCGTGCTTGGTGTGGAAGCTCATCGTCTGACCGCGATCGGAAACGAATGGGTCTGGTAGGCGGTTGTCCAGCCGACACGATCGTCCATCCGTGAAGCAGAAGGGTAGAATTTTGAAAGGAGGGATGCCTCCGGCGACGAGCCGCCGCCAAAGTCTGTGATAGAGGATCGAGCCCCAATCCGTCGATCCCGGCCTGGGGGGTGTAGAGGTGTGCATGAGATGGAACGCCTCACACAGATATGGCGAATGCTGTCTGAAGCGCATCATCGCGCCGTTAAGGGGTTGGTATTCCTTATCTGCGTTGACACGGAATGTCCGATTAGTACGATCTTGGAGAACGAGCTGGAGATGAGGACACGACGAACCGTAACAGTCCCATTGTGTAACAAACTCGTGTTCGAGCAGGGGGGACATATCCCTTGTCAGGAGAGAATCCATGTCGACCCAGAGCCCTCCATACTGCCACAGAAGCAGCAACCTAATAAGGTCCCCATCCACCCAAGCTTTCTTGTCATTCAGATGAAGCATCGGGCTATCTTCCAACGCCGTCCCCCTCGAAAGCGCCTTGATGTCCACGAACTTCAGCTCGAACGCGTTGGGGAACCTCTTCAACCACATCTGTAACACCGGGTTCCCGCTGAGATCGCCGTTCGACCACAGGATGAGTTTCGTCCGTTGAATGTCCTGAGTCGCAAAGTACGACTTGAGCATCCACTCCTGCCTCTCTGTGAACGGTGCGAGGTCGACCCTCCAATACGTGTGGTAGCTGACCCTTCCTCCATCCTCAATAAGCCCATCCCAATCCGACTTGGAGGGTTTGACCGTCCCCGCAAAGTCATAACAATCCGTTCCCATCCTCATCGCCAAACCCGAATGCACTTCCGTCCTTCTCCTCCCGTACAGATTTTCGGTTACGTTGTACATCCTCGAGACATACGTAGGGTCGAAGCAGCCCTTCAGTGCCGCGATGGGCTCGAGTTCGTCCTTCACCCACGCCCGCTCGTAGAACGACAACTCGAAATGGGGTTCGTACATCGTAAACCCTGCAATCAGGAGGATGATGGTCACCGGGATTGCGACTTTGAGAATGGTGAGCAGTTTGCGCGGCGCCATGACGCCCCCTGGTAGGGCGTGGTATCTGCTGTTTAACCGACGGGTGGATATTGGTTGTGGGAGGGGGAAGGAAGAAGAAACGTGAGTCCTTTCCGTTGACCGAAGACGAGGGTTGGAGCCGTACATGGGTAACCTGCCTGATGGCATTTTCGTACCTTGACCGAGACGATCGACGATCGCTCGAAAATAAATCCACACCACTGCGGAATGTCGAGTGCGCGAGCACGTTGGCAACCACGCACAAAACCTCAAGGACGACGACGAGTATATAGTCGAGACTACCTACTACGGCTCTCTCCGGCTACATGTGACGCTGAAAGGGGTTAGAAGACGCTACTATAGGTGACAGAACAGGGAAAGCTACTCAAACAATTCTTTGACACAAGGAAAGCTGGGAATAAGCAGAGTGAAAGCGCGACAGTTCGAGGAAGATATATCAACAAAAAGAATACCCTTTCAGACCATACGTTGACCGCTAGAACCATTTCAACACCCCCGACCATTCCTCCAGTCGTCCATCCACACATCACCACCCACTGCACCCCCCACGAACCACCTACCCACCCTCCGTACACCACGCCAAACCACGCGCCCCCACACAATGCGCGACACGCTCCGCAAACAAAACGCAAGTGTACCCCGAGTCTAGCGAGTGACCGGAATCGCACCGCGATAGGCAGGGTTCTGGTTCTGCGGTTGTGCCCTGGTCGTCTGGGGATTCACTGGTGCGCCGTTGGCACGCTGCTGCTGATGTGTGTGTGATTGCGGCGCGGGGGCGGGTGCTTGCTGGCGTTGGCGTTCCTCAGGAGCGGAATTAGGTGCAACGACGTCGGCGCTACCTCCGGGAGCAACGTAAAGTGCACGATCGATATGTTGAGGGATGGGGGCAATCTCCGTACCAAGCTCTTGCTCGATACGGTAGAGGTTAAAACGATCTTCATACGTCACCAAGTTGATGGCGAGACCCAAATGTCCGAACCGACCGGAACGACCAATACGGTGGAGATACGTTTCGGAGTTTTTGGGGAAATCGAAGTTGATGACAACATTAACGGCTTGAATGTCGATACCACGAGTAAGGAGGTCAGAGCACACGAGGTTTCGACACACGCCGTTACGGAAGTCGTGGAAGACGCGGTTGCGGTGCGACTGCAGCATTTTCGCGTGGGAGTAGAAGCAAGAGTACCCAAGGTCGGTGATCTTCTTTGCGAGGAGTTCGACCCGGTTTGTCGAATTACAGAAGATGATCGATTGGTTGATTTGCAACTAACCCCGACGCGTCAACAAAGGGCTGGCGATCGGTGGTGGCCGCGACACTGACCTTGGAGAAGAGGGTATTAAGACAGTGGACCTTCTGGCGTTCCTCGACGAAGGCGTAAAATTGTGTGACACCGCGGAGGGTCAGCTCGTCCATTAAGTTGATCTCATGGGGGGATTTCATATGCTTGTCCTAGACCCACGTCGTTAGTCTGCAGCCTGCGCTCGAGAACGTGAGTGGGTACCTTGAAATCCTTTACGATCAATGGGAAGGTCGCGCTGAAAAGCATGACCTGCCTCTCCTTTGGCAAGAAGGAGAGCAGTTGCTCCATAACCGGAGCGAATTCCGGGGAAAGTAGCTTGTCGGCTTCGTCCATGACGAAAACGGGACACTCGCTGAGGTCAGCGACACCCTTGCCGGCAAGATCGAGGATACGTCCAGGTGTACCGACCAGAACGTTCACGCTCTCCCCGAGACGCATGATATCGTCCTTGAGGGTCGTACCTCCAGTGGTCACCATCACCTGGACACCCATGTGCTTTCCTAGTACTTTGCATACCTGAGATGTTTGGAGGGCGAGTTCTCGAGTAGGGACGAGGAGGAGGGCTTGAATCTTTGGTTTCTTGATGTCGATTTGTTGGAGGGAGGGGATAACAAAAGCGGCTGTTTTGCCTGTTCCGTTCTTAGCACGGGCGAGGACGTCACGTTTGGTGAGCGCGATGGGAATCGCTTCCTCTTGGATAGGCGAAGGTTTTTCGAAACCGGCTTCGAAGATGCCCATGAGTAATTCCCGTCTAAGGAACATTTCCTCAAACTCCATTCCTTTCGTGTTGGTTACGTCTTCCGTTTGAGGTCGGTCATCCCTGGGTGGGGGGCGAAGACCGGCTTTCCAATTGTCGTTGTTGCTGGTGAGAAAAAGGTATTTGGTTTCTTTTCCGTGGCTTACACACGAGGGGGTTTACTTACGGTGTTGATGAAGATGGTCGCGATTGTTGGGCCATGATGATGTTTGGTCGAAGAGGGAAAAGTTTATTGGTTGTCGATTAGTAGATTTGGGAGCCGGTCAGAATTGGGATATAAGCAAAGGCAGGGAGAGAGTTATCAGAGGGTGCGCGTTGGTCACCGGGCGAGTGTTGAGGTCGAGGGTCGGGGAAGTGTGTTGGAGAGAGAGAGGTGGTACAAGTTCAGAGACAAGCGGTGGCAGCGTCGGAGATCCAATCCCGGCCAAACTTTTATTTTTTTTCTGCACGTACGTCCGGGCCAGCAATTTTTATCAGTCTCTCCTTGACAGCTTCGCGTAGTCCTCGGCCACAGGTAGAATTTTCCTTGTCTGAAAACGAAAGGACGAACGATCCCAGAGTGCCATACTATCATCATCATCCAACTCTCTGTGGGCGAGGGATCCTCAACAACACACCCCTCCGATCCGTCCATTAATCGTTCGACTTTAACCCTTAACCCCGCCCTGAGCCAAAAAAAAGTCTAATACTCGACGTCAACGTCCAGCAGCTCCAACAGGGAACTGTGAGTCGAAAAATCCGTGAACGCCGGTTATCCCACGTGACGTAAAACGCGTTGACGCACGCGGCAAAGTCGAAAAGCGTGGTCGCCGTTCGGAGTGGCACGCGGCGACAATAACGTTCTTCCACTCCCCCCATCCTCTTCCTCCACCATGCCAGATCTAAACGGCGTCCAAGTCACCATCGTCTGCAACGACCAACCCCTAGAAGAGTACGAGTTGACCTACGAGGGTGATACGGCCACTTGTTGGATACCAAGCGACGCTGGCAAGGTACGCATGGCCACCCAAATCCTTCCACTTTCAGTCGATCGACCACGATCGTCTTTCGGGAGGGTCTTTGCGAGATGGTGAAGTACTGACGATACGGTTCGATTTAGACTTTCGAGATTCGATGGAGGGTTCAGCCTGGGTTGCCTCTGCATAATGCACATAGGGTTTTCGACTGTTACATGGACGGACGAGGGATGAAGCGAGCTCTTGGAAAGCCCTCACACCGGTCTGGGTCCGTCGTTGGTGTCAGCACTGGCGCTACAACACTTCGCCCTTTCGCTTTCTCGACACTACAACTCACCGGTATGCCACACATTGGACTCGGTTTACCACAACGACTGACGGTGTTATAGAGGAGGAAGTCGACCTATCGTCAAAAGCCTCCGCGGATCTATCCCACCTGGGCACAATCATCGTAAAAGCCCGTCGTGCAAAACCCTGGTCAACATTACCTTACGTCGAAAGGCCCCGAGCAAGTCATTCAGAGCTCCCCGCTGTTAGCGAAAAATCCAAGAAGGCTATTTCGCACTGTATAAGGTTCGAACTCCCGTCCGCCCAGGTCCACGCGTACCGCCGTACTGACTCCTCGCTACCTGCTCACCAGCTTGGGTGCGCAGCGAACGCAAAAATCTCGGCCGCGTGCCCATGGGGTCGAGCTCATCGGCAAGTCCCCCGTTGCTACATTCGTCTTTCGATACGCATCCAAAGGCGAGTCACTATTTCAGCATTCCCTCAAACACCCTCCCGCTTCTTGATGGAAGTCTAACCTTATCTCTTGTGTCCACTCAGGCATGCTACAGGCTCGGGGTATAATTCCCAAACGGCCGCCCTCCGTGACGACGAACACGTACGACCGCCCATCACTATCGGCGAATGATCCGATAAAGCGCGAAAAGAGGACGAAGAGGCGCTCGATAACGAAGGAACCCTCCATCGTTCGACAGTATGAGAACGCGATTCAGCGGGACGAGGTAACGCGGCTCCGGGTAAGAATGAAATCTGTCCCTCGAGTCATCTACCCTTGATTTCTGATTTCTCCTGGTTTCTTTGATGTGCACAGAAACAAGTAAAGGACCTCCAGCGCCGGCTCAGGGAAGCTGAAAAGCTCAAACGGGGGGAAGACGTCAAACCCATCATTCGCACTACCCCAGAGGTCATCGACCTCACATGACAGCTTTCGGTATCATTCCCAACCGAAAGTGTACTATATATCATATCTATGTACTTACAACCTCACCCACGCGCTTTCGGCGTAGTGTATACTAGTCATCACACCTTTAGTAATGGGATCGAACTGGTTTTGTAGACGTCAACGACAGAGACAACATCTCGATTTTTTGAAAACTATCATAGTCCGTACAAACAGCGGTGCCCTAGACATCTGAGGGGGGATGGGCGGGGGGTGGAAAACTGAATGATTGTCCGAAGCAAGGTGCCTTGCGAATTATACGAGAATGACTTGCGAAACAAGGGGATACCACTGGAAACATGCGTCAGAACATTACTGCCCCAACCAGAAAGCAGCGACCAACTTATGCGAGAAGTAAAGTAAGCCACGTTCAGGTTTTTTGGGAGACGGACGAGCCAAAGCCAGAGGGAAACACGAAGGCGAGTGGGGGAGGGGGTGACGCCAGAGGGGATAAGACCGGGGAGAGTTGCGTACTGGACAAGCGCGTCTGGTGGTAGTACAAACAAAAGCCTAGGGTTTCTTCTCAGCTTCTGCGGAACGAGTGAGAGACCGAGCATTATCGAGTGTTCCGTCAAACAAGGGAGTATTGGAGGCAAAATAGGACGACATCCCGAACCCGGTAGAGAACGGGTAAGGTGTGGCCGGCGCAGAAGAAGTGGTGGGGCCCGTGCCTTTACCCGTCGCGGGGTGTCCGATCGTAGGTGTGTTCATTCCGGTCGACCTGGAATTGTAGCTATAGGGGGCATTCACCAACAGAGGACGACGAAGAACCTGAAGAGTGGAGGGGCCATCCATTCGAGGGAACTGGGAGGCTTGGAGAGTCGTTGTATCGCAGGCAGAAGGCAACGGTTGGATGAATTCGATCCCGAGGACGTGGTCGACATAGACTTGGCCGTCAAGGGTCATCTTCGCCTCGTAGGCACTGTCAGCAGTTGCGTACTCCACAGCGACGGTCACAAATCCAGTGGCGCTATCGGGACTAGATGTCTCGAGAATCTGCAGGTTCTTGATCTGTCCGAAAGGCAACAAGAGCGGGTCGAGTTCCAAGGGCTGTGAGAAGAGCAGCAAAGGCAAGTTGCGAATCAACAAAGTCGAAGTTACCGCAATAGAGACAACAAAAGAAGACTGGGCCCCCATTCGCGGACTCGCAGTCGGGGCGTTCTCCAAAGCGGGGGTTGCGTTTTCAACGGGGGAAGCAGACGGGATCGATGATGGGAGAGCAGTACTACGATCGCCTCCATCCAAGAAACCTACAACCACGCTCGTGTCAGCGCCTCCGAGGCAAAATGCGGAAGTGACCAGTTGACCTTGAGACCTCTGGACTACAGCCCAGGAGACTTCAATCACATGTCCTCTGCGAAAGTATTGGTTAGTCGCGCTGGTGATTGGCAGAGAAGAATACGCACTTGATTTCGAATGAACCAAGCGCAGAGAGTGCCTGCGCATGGGTGGACATGACGATGAAGCCACGACGGCGCGAGGAATTGTCGATGGTGGCGAGGATGACGGAATGGGATACCACGCCATACCGGGAGAATATTTCCACGAAATCACTCCTAGTCACGCCATGAGCGACGGGCGTGGATGTTAGATCGCAGGTGGAACGCACTTGGTCAGGTCGAAGGGCAAACCAAGGACGTAGAGGTTGCGCCGAGTGTCGGGCTGTCTGCCCACGGCGTTGAGCCGGTTGTTGGAAGGGACGGACGACGCTGCAACAGTTCTTTTTCGACGTCTAAGCTTAGAAATCAAACCCAGGGCAGCTTGACGACTTACATGGGTGCCCCAGCGACAGTATATCCCGACATGCACAAGGCTTTCCTAAAGGGATAACGTCAACGACGGGCGGGGGGATGGGCGGCAATGATCACGCACATGAACGCATCTCGCGAGGAAAAAGTGAGTTCAATGGTGCGTTCGCTTCCTTCGATACGTTCTTCACATTTGTGGATATCGCCTGTAAGAGAACGCAAAGGTGTGAGGGACGCTGAGATGAAATTGAACGCCAGGCCTCACCGATCATGTTCTGAAACAGGTCAAGAATGGTCTGGTGGGTCGCTGGGGTTGAATGTTAGAGCGCAGCTTGACAGCGACAGACATGGAGGGAATGGTACCCTGTTCGGCGATGTTCCTGATTTTGACGGAGTAGGTTTCGCGAGCGAATCTATAGACCTGATTATTCGGAGGCGGAGGCACTGTGGGAGCTTCACGAGGCATCGTGAAAAGGAGCTGGCTAGAGATGGAGAAGCAAGAGAGGAGGAGAAGGGGGGAAATACGTGCGACGAGCGAGCGATGGGATCCAGCTGGTGGTGGTGGACAGAGGATGAGAAACCAAGTCGAACCAATTATTCTGGTTTTTATACCACACGAACATCTCTCCTCGATCTATCACGCTTCCTGCCGGCCGCAGAGGGACGATTTGATGCCACCCAGGCCAATCTCAACCCTTGCGATCCCAAAGTCAACTCTCTTCGCCTTATCACAGGCAGGCTATGAGACGACGGACGAGTTGGCGTCGTCCACGCCAGAGAGCCTAGCTAGAGGTAACACGCTCTCTCGGATCACGGAGCAGGGCCGCACTTTTCTAATGGGGATACTATCATCACCTCTTGGAAAAATGCAGAGCTAGGCATATCCGTCGAGTCGTCTCAACGGATCCTGTCCGTTGGCCCTAGACTTCCGGCAACTCAATCCGCGGCCGCGTTGTTGGATTTCGTCAATGACGTCTTTCGTTCTTCTCCGCCGATTGACACCCTCCTCGACGGTGGTTTGAGGCGTGGGCACGTTCTTGAGTTGCTGGGCCCGCCAGGGACGGCAAGGGCAGCCCTGGTGCTCGAGACAATCAGAGATTTCATCGAAAACAGAGAAGATGTGCTGATAATCGGTATCTCCCTGCATTCCCCCTCTTCTGTCCCCCCCGTGCTTATCCGTGCAGACCCCCAGAACACGATCACTCCAGACGTTATCGATGAGAAGCTACGATGTGAGACACCCGTCTTTCTGCTTCTCTCAGGCCGGGGCACAGTGTGACACCGCCATTTGGACAGCTTCTTCATCCACCCCGAAGGATTATGCGCGACACGTCCACTTTATGGGGATCTCACATGTGTCCGAGTTAATGTCGTTCCTTTACACATTACCATCTTACTTGCGGGAAAATCCAAAGGTACTCGGGGACCCGTTAATTTTGTTCGTTTTGGTTTGGTTCGGATGACGAGACGTCTGGACTTTAGGTTACCCTCCTCGCGTTGCCCTCGTTTTCGTTCTTCTTCCAGACGCCGCCCGCGACAGTGAACGCATACTCGTGGCGTAACGCGCTGTTGGAGTGCTCGAAACGGATCTTCACCGTCGCCTGTGTGTCCAGAAATCTGACCATCGTGCTCACGTCACAGCTGTCGACAAAGATGGTCAAGGCGGACGGTTCGGTCGGGAATTTCGACACCGGCGCGCGAGCAATCATGACTCCCTCATTAGGTAAATCGACTTTCCGTGCTGCTACGCACGCAGTTTCTGATCTACGAACCAGGTTCTTCTTACCTACCACAGTCCAGGGCCTACCGGGTAATGATAGCGCCAACGTCGCGGACCACAGGGCAAGTCTCCCTCGGCTGTTTCATTAACTTGAGGGGTGTGTGTGTGTAGAGGCGTGCTGACACCGCGCCAGGGTCGTGCGATTACTGAGTTCTCCTGTGACTCAAGGGGGGGAGGGCGGAGTCCGAGAAGAACGGTTCAAGATGGTGAGTGTCAGGGTCGTTCATTCTGCACGGGCGGCGGGACTGAGCATTATTTATCAAATGGAGGTGGATGGAAAGATGGAGGCGGTCTGATTCTGATGGAAAGCAGGCTTCAGGCCTTCTGCCACCGCCGTTAATGTGTGGGACTATCGAGTAAATTATTGGGATCTAGCGCGCCATCAGACTGGACTATGCAATCCATTTTCCAGTCGTGCCCAGATATCATTGGCACCTGCTGTCCCTGGAGGACCTGCTCATTTAGAGCGAGGGCGACTATGAAGAGAAAGAGGGCGTGATTAGTGGGACGCAGTTGGTTAGGACGGTGTGGCACCGTGGAGGATGTCTAACCCAGGAAAGGCCGAGACCGGCCCGTTTTCGCGATATATTCAGTGATGAAAGAGTCGTAATAGCCCTTTCCGTGACCTAGCCGGCCCATCGAAGTGTCAACGGCGACGCCTGGGAGGGTGGGGAACAATCTTCGTTACTACGACTCGTGCGTTCCACCCTGGCGAAGCACCCACCTGGCACGAGTATGAGATCCAGCTGTTGATCGGCGTCCAGAGCTGGGGTAGAGCTATCGTATCAGGGCGGGGGGCACAGGTGGGGTGAGTGGGGGCTTACCGTTTGGCCGTGGTTTTCCGTCCTTCTCGCCCGGGGGCTCACGGATACCCCAGAGACCAGCCGGGAATGAATCGAGATCGGGGTGGTCGTACACGCGGACCATGTCCATCCTTGGGTGCGCCGGCTGCGAGGTGTCCAGCTTTGGAACGTAAATGACCTTGCCTGGAATGAAGGACCCTGAGCACCCTTTCTTTCTTCCGGAGGAGACAAGCAGACGAACCTGCGGCGAGGATGGCGGAGACTAACGGTGCCGTGTCCAGTTCGCCTTTGGGCATGCTCAGGTAGCAGCTGATGTATTTACTCGTCTGGAACATTCTCGAATTAACGACCAGGTCCGTGACAATTCCCGCTGTCCAAATCGGAAAGAATCAATTTCTGCCGTTCTCTCTCTGATTTTTGCATTTCTTAAATTTGCGCACACTGGAGTTGGATTTGGGATTGGGAGAGGGATTTCAAGCTGGCGGAAACGATTTTCCGTAGGGCTCGTTTCTGACTCTGGATGGAGACCGTAGCCATGGCTCGGGGGCGGTCGGTTGGGGCGGATCGAGAAAGGCAAGAAGGTTGTCTCCCGTGGCCCTGATGTCGGAGAATTGATCAATTTGGGTATTTCGTAATCTCGGCAAACCAAAGGAGCCGAGCGCGCGGCGCCCTCTTCTCTCTCTCTCTCTCTCTCTCTGCACCCATACTCTCTTTCGCTTTGAGAGAGGCGCGGGTAATGAAGGAACCGACCTCTCCAACCTCTCCGTTGGCCGAATTCCCTCCGCGGCCGGAGGAATACAGGTCGAGAGCGCCAGAGTTCTACGGATTCGTGGCTTGGTCGTCGACGTATTTGCTCTTCACGCTCTTCATTCTCTGGGGTTTTCTCCCGGATGAGTGGATCGTATGGAGCGGGGTAACCTGGTATCCAAATCGGTAGTTTCGCCTCTCCCCCTACCCTTTCTGGAAACACATCTGAGATCAGTTCGACCGGGACGCAGGGAATGGGCATTGCTTTTTCCGGCGTGGTCGATGGTCCTCGTGCTGCTGACCTACTTCACCTACTTCTCTTTGGCTTTATTTGGGACCCCTGCCTTTTCGGACATCTCCACCATCACCGGTACGTCCAATTCTCCTGTGCTCTCACTATCTCCACCCGTTCAACCGCCCGGCCAGATTCCAGGGGTCGTCTCCTCGATCCGGCCACATTTGATTTTGCAGACGAGGGTGGGGCTACGGAGATGTATGACATACCAATCACCTTGGTCAATCACGCGCTGTACGATCGAGGCTGACGGCAAGAAAGAGATATGTATTTACGTGTGGGTACTGGCCGGCGTACACGATGCGATGCAAGAACAACGAAAAAACGAACCAAAACAGGAACCCCGATAGATGATATCACGACAGCAATATAGATAGATACACGGTGTTCATTACACTCTCAATGGCGCGCGGGCCCTGGTAGTCCTCGCCACTGTTCCAGCGTCAGTCATCTCGGAAAGCCCAACGTTTAATCATCTGAACGGCCGCTTACGTGACGTGGGTGATACGGGTGGCTGTCTCCTCCCTCGTACGTGGATTCGCCGCTCGAATAGTCGCAATCCCAAGCCAACGAAGACGGTGTAGCGGGCGAAAGTGGCACAGACAACGTCGGGAAACTGTCCTCCCCATCGCTCTCCGAGTCGCTCGACTTGTTGTTCCATGCGATCATCGTCCGGGATGTGAGACTCTGCGGAACCCACTTGAGCATCACCGGCACTTGAGTCGCCTGTCGGACATCGGAAACCAGCGGGGTCTCGAACCCGACGGTGTACTCCATTGCCTTGCTCGCAGTCTCTGCCGCCGGATTGATTCCGTGCGTCCGGAGATGCCGCTTTGCGTTGGAACGGACGGCAAAGGATTTGTTGCAGTTCTCGACCGGGCAGCGATAAGCTATCAATTCTCTCCATTAGTCCAAGTACGCAATCTGACCGATGTTGTCACTCTTACGTTTCATCCCAGAGTGGCTATTCATGTGCGTCGCAAGTCCACTGGGTCGTGGGAACCATTTTTCACAAACGGTACATTGATGCATCTTGGACCGTTTGCTCGACGTGTTGGCCTTCTTGAGGGTGATACGACCCCCCCGTTTTTGCCCATTGGTCGACCTTGGCGCTGGGGATGGACTGCGTTGGGCAGAATACGAATCTGGTTTTAGGTCCTGCACTTAGCCTTCGGTTCCCTCACTGTAATCCAAACCATTTCCTCACCGTCGTCGGAACCATCCTTGAGCGAACCCGGCGAACCGAACTGAGTTTCCCCCCGAGAGTCGAGGAAGAGGGAGTCCGAGCCGAGGTCATCGCTCGCGACCGAGGTGTGACTGCAGTGAGAGGGGACGTAGCCAGAGTGCGTGGTCGCCTGGTGGCTCGGCAGCGAGTGCGTGCTCTGGGCGTCTGAGTTGGGGAATACGGTGTGAATCGGGTGCACGTTGAGGACGAGCTAGGGAGGTTACATACCTTCGTCTCTGGCGATGCCATCCGTACTCTCGTAGGTGCCGGCCCCAGGCAAAGACGCGAAGGCAGGGTAGTAGGGAGACGAGTAGTAACTCTGGCCTAGGTCGTAGGTTTCGCGGGGGAGCTGCTGTGGCAGCGAAACCGAATGTGGGGAGGCGCGCACTGTATTACCATAGTACAGGTATGTGTCGGAGGGGTCGAGTGTCCTCTGTGAGGACTCTGGGAACACCAACTGGGCGGACTGGTAGACGGCGGGGTCGACGGGGCCGGGGAGGGCGTAACCTGGATGGGGGACTGTCCAATGGGAAGAGTTCCCAGGGTCATGCGCTAATTCTCCCTCCATCGACGGTGGGTTGGCAAAGGGTTGTTGGCTGTAATATTCACCCATCGGATGCTACAGGTGGAGGATAAGGGGAGAGGGGATGGGGGGATGAAGGGGGAGGGACGTTGGGGGAGTTGGGATGGGGAAGAGAATCTGCCTAAGGAGGGAGGGTTAAATAACCACGGATCGACAATAGACGGGTAACATTGCTCGCACCCACACGACTCGGACAACTTCTCGACCGTTCGCACCTCATCCTGCACTTATCGATAAACGGTACGAGCCAGAGGCAGGAATCTTGTGATTCATCCGCTCTGTTGGAAACGCGCGCCCGTGAATTGGATCAATCCACGTTCTGTGCTGCGAGGTCCTGGCTGGATGAACGACAAGTAAAAAAAAGCCGATGAGATCAATGATTGTCTCTTCACACCCCGTTGCTTCCTTCAAATGCACATCTAGCCGCAGAACAAGTATGCGGAAAAAAGCTTATCGGTCCCTCCGTCATCCTCCATCTTGCTCCCTCTTTTTTTTCAATATGAATCCCCCAACGTCCCCCTGCCTCTCGAAACCCCGCATCCGTCTCCCGATCAGGTAAGTCACCCGAATTTTCAAGTCCGCGCGTATCCGTGTCCATTCCTTCTTTCCAGACTGAAACGTAATCCAAGTACCTCTTCCCCAGCTCTCGACTGCCTACTAAACGATGGTGCTAACTGATGGTCTCTGATCTTTTCAAATCTTCATCGTCCACCCATGACCAGACCCCTTTCGTCTTCTCCTCGATCTCGCTTGCATGAAATGAAAAAATCCCGCGCGGAGGGTGGGAACCCAACAGAACCCCGTTCTAGACGCAACCCGTCCTCCCATCCATCATCTCACCGCCCTTCTTCCCTCTTGCGAGGGCACGTTGCCGCCTTGCTGCCCCTCTGCTCCTCGCACATCAGAGATACCACCCCCAACACCCGATTCATCCTCAGGGGCGTCCCCTCAATCCCGGCCCTACAACCTTCTTCAGTATCGGCGGAATCCCACTGGATCGCATGCCCACTTTAGCTTCAGATCGTTTTTGATAACTCGCCCGGCGTCCTCTGTCACCTGTCACCGTCGTCTCTGTGCGTCTAACCGGTCTCTATCGATCCGGCCCCCCATGTCATAGTCAGCGGGAATTCGCACCTTGCTCCCCCCGCTCCGACGTGTATCACTCACCTTTTTAATCTCGAGTCCGTTATACGACCACCGTTTCAACCACCCATCTGAGATCGACCCAGTTCTCGCTATTCGCGTCTTGTCTTCTTTTTCCTCCAAAAAATCTTCCACATCATCGACACTAGTGGAATGATTGGGTGTAATTGGTCCTGCCGATGACGTCGTCACAGTGCTGGCAAAAGAGCTTCCGGGGCCTGGGCAATCGATATCGCTCGGCAAATCGTCGACATCTTCGAAGCTTCGGCGCAAATCCGGGCCATCATTCCCAGAACCGATATCGTCCCCATTATCAGTCCTTTCCAAATACTCGCGGTCCAGATCGACTTCGTGCGCTCGTTTTGGAGTCTTGCCCCTATGACGTCGTCCTTCGACCGGGCTAGAAAGCAATTCTGCATCAAAATCGTCATCATCCTGTCCAACGCCCGATTTCGACATTCTTGAATTACGATGAGGCGTTGATACCTCGGGCGTTTCGAATCTGTACGAAGAACCAGCCGGAGAAATATATCCGTCCTCGTGCGCGATATCATGAGACTCCGGTTCGTCTCCCTCGGACGTCAGGTCGATCATTTCAACAACTCCGCTCCGCTTGACCATGCCTGGTGCGGTACCTGATGAACTTCCCGACGCCTGGGCATCCCTAGGTGAAGTTTTTCGGGGTCCGGAGAAAAACTTGCTCGTGACGACCCTCGCCTCCTCCCAGGGCTCGTTGTTCTCGTTCGACTTTCTTCTCTTCTTGACATTGGCATCCATCTCCAGTGCTTCCGATAACGTACGTTTTCCGCTCGCCTGTCCGGCAGTCGTAGTCGGTTTCTTCGCGGAAGGCTGAGTCGGTCTGTCAGTGGAAGGTCCCGGTGTCTTCGGCTTGGGGTCTAGACGAACAAATGAAGCCATGTAGTTAGGGGGCGATATACAATGCGTTTGACAGCAATGCACTTACGGAAGAAGTCGTGCAATGTGTTTTTTGACGCTATCCGTTTCGTCATGGGCTTCTCCGACGTCACAGGGGAGCCACCATTCAATAACAGGGGTAGTGGCTTTAGTGACCGTGGGACGTAGGCAGGGTTGATATCAACGATTGGAAGGAGAGATATCGGACAAATGTCTCCGATCGCCACCTGTTTCGCCAACAAATGGTCCAGCTCCCTTTGGTTCAACGGCCCGCGAGGTATCCGGGTCAGCGAGGATGATGCACGGGCCACTACGGGTAGACGGATGACAGCGGGAAACCCACCTTCCGACGGACTCCCTCGCTTCTCCGCTCAGCTCTTCCCCGGGCGGAAGTTCAATCAGATGGACCGATCGCTCGGTCCTTGGATCGTAGACACACTGATGCAGGAAGACCTTTTCGACCGATTTGAAAGAATCCAGATAATCCGGTGGAACCTCCTTCTTTCCTTCCAGCATGATCGCTCGTATCACCTTCTCCACCGTCTTGTACTTCCGCAACAGAGACCAGGCCGTTTTCAACCCTACACCTGGAATGCTCGGCAGATAATCGCAACCGCTCAAGATAGCCATAGCGCGAAATTGCACGTCCGACCAACCGATGAGAGAGATACCTCCCTCCGCGGCGGTGACCGAACCAAAGTCTGAGCGTGAGATGGAGGTGACTGTAGCGGCGACAGAGTCCAGCTTGAATAGAACGTTCTGGCAACCAAAGACCAAGAGATCCGAGTCCTCTGTGAGGATTGCATCAACTATACCAACCCGCTCGAGGTACGCAAGTTGGGCGTCCGCCTCGTATGGGGCTACGACATACTGTATACCCTCTGCACGCAATGCCTACCAAATCAGGCGAACAGGTCAGAACAGATAAGCAGAGATACTTCGGAAGCAACCTTGATGAACTGATATGCCATTTCCGTCGTCACGTCGACGCATTTGACATAGTACTCTCTAGCCTGTGCAGGTTTCCCTCCCGCGGCCAACTTGTTTGCGAGGGCCAGGTTCTCGTCTCGCCTCTTCTTCCGCTCGGATTCCGTGGCTTTCTTTGCTGGTAGGGGTCCCCCGTCGAAAACGATGTATGGTGTGATCTTGTGATGCCGTAGTATCCGAACGCGGTGCATCGAGTATTCGACGTATCTATTCATCAAACGATGTGTTGGCCGCTCGTCAGAGTATAAGATTGGGGGAGTAACACTACGCACTTGGTCGTCCTCTTCCCAGTGGCCACTTCCGGAGCACACGCATATACACCCTTATGCAACCAAACATATGCGTCAACCGCGACCGTCTTGCCGGCGAACTCCGACAAGTGCTTATTCTTGTGGATTGGCTTAAGGAGGGGGAGGAGACCAGAGATACCCATGGCAGAACGAAGGGGAATAGATGGTTCTCGGGAGAGAGGGAGCGACCATCCAAGGTAGCCCTTTTCTAAGAGGTGAAGGATATGGGGACAAAGAGCCTGAAAGGGTGGCACGGTCACGTGAGCTCTTTTGCCCTTTGCAAGGGACGCGTCTCTCGATCGCGTTCCACAAATCCCCTGTGGAGTGCTTGGGCCGGGACAGAAAGAGGTGGTCTTAGAGTACCTAAATCACAACAGCCGAGAACCGCTGGGTTCGTTGGACCTCGCCACAATACCACATGAGCGAGTCACCCGATTGTTGATTGTGCGCTCGGTTCCGTAGAGGGGTCCAAATCCCCAAAGATAAGATATCTCAAAGACCACAAACATCATCAAAGCATGGGGACCTCTCCCAAACCCACACCGATGGCAAGCCATTGTAAGCGTGGAATGACAAACGAAACCACAAATCATTCCTCGATTTTACGTAGTTCAATGGAGTGAAACAGTCCATTCCTTTGAGAATGGAAAGCTAACCTTGACTAATTGAGGGGGTTAACACTGATGAACGTTTATGTGTAAGCGAGTGGAAAGGACAGCGGGCGCCCCCGGGCAAGAATAACTCCGTGAGTAAATAAAGGGTATCAAACGGAGAAAGAGGAAGGGCTGAGGCCCGGCGGCCTTGACAACAGGCTCCCGGTACTTGTCGTAGTGTGCTACCAACTTGCCCATCAAGCCCTGTGTGAGGAACAGGACACACAAGGGCAAAGCGGACGCGGCACCCTCCGTGCACCACCTGAAGACGGTGAAGCCGACGCTGAAAACAATCTACATCGGAAAAGACATCTAGAAACGAGAAATAATAAACGCACGATATCTTTTTCAGGTTGTCGGACTTGTCCCCCTCAAGGCCGGTAGAAATCTTCGGTATCCTGACCAGGACCCACATCGCCATGCCGACCACTTCGCGGATCCATCGGAGCCCGCCAAGGAGGCAAGCGACAGGGATGAGAACGGCACCTTCTTGGTGGTGACGCTGTCGGAATATATGAGCGGCCAGAAGACAAGCCGTAGCCAAACGTGGCGGCTGTCGCAACTACCCCGATCGCGACGGTGAGGAGCAACAGTGAGCGTCCTAACGCCTTGAGAAGTCTTCCATTGGCTATGTGGACATGAACGAGTTCATTCCTTTCCTTCATGGAAGTTATGAACCGTCGGTTTGTGAAGTATATCGGGCCGAGGACAACGCTACTGAGGATGCTGGCACAGGTGACTCTTGTGTACACCGCGGATCGCTCATCGTAGGGGAAACCGATGGAAACCGATCCGCACAGACAAACAACAGACGTCGTGATTGCGAACACCAAGGTGTACAGGGCCGTAAAGAAGAAGGCCTTGACTCGAGATACCGGCCTGGATTCTGGCGAGGGGGTGGGCTGAGGGATAGCGACTTCGACATCTGCCGCGCCGCACGCGGGAGAGAGGGTGGCCTCCAGGACCTCGGTGGGGAACGGCTTGAGATCCGGAGGCTCGAAACCCATATTGGCGCTCATGCCACCGTGTGCTGGTGTGAAGGAGTGTGCGGTTCGTGGGGGGCGTCTCCCACAAGGAGCGCCATCAACCCCCACCACGCCGGTAACCATCGTGCCCCGTGTTGGCTTCCGGTCTGGATCTGGGCGTCTGAATGCGAGGTCACCCCCAGTGGGGCCGCGGGTTCACCGCGATGAGAATGAAGGTGGATTTGAACGGGCATCGCGATATATTGAAATCATTTACTTTAAACGTGTTCACTGTACATTCTTGGCTCTCTCGGCCGCAAACTTCTGGCGAGCTGCTTCCGCCTCCTCAGATTCAACGAGGACAAAGTCGTATTGGAGAAGCTTGAAGGTTTTCCCCTTGGGGAACCCCCTGCGCCGTGCTTCTTCCTCGTTGTCGACATCCTTCAGATCCTGGCCCATAGTTAGTACCCAATCCTGATCACCAAAAACAAGGATGCGTACCACCACCAAGGAGCCCTTGACACCGAAGACGGCGTCACTCGAGATCCACTTATCACCTCTGATGTAGAGAGCGGTGACCAACTTCCTGTAACCAGGAGCCTCGATCGTAACATGGAGGTGGTTCGGCCTCATGTTATGACGCCCGAGGTGGAGGAGCAATTCTCCTACGGGGCCCTTTTACATGGGGTTAGAAGCCTGGGTTGGAGCCATGATGGGACCGCCATACATCACCCGGAATCGCATACCCAACAGGCACAATAGCTCGATATCCGTAGCGACCCTGGTCATCACTGCGCAGTCTTCCCCTGCAATCAGGTTTCGTTCTGTCTGAATACTGTGTGTCATAGAAACCTTTGACCGCCGTTGTCAGCAATGCGGGTGCAGTATAGTATACAATGCAGCACCTTCAGAATCGGTCTCCCAAGTTTCGATGGAAGCGTTTGGTACGGGCTTCCCGAGAGTATCTAGGATACGCCCTTCGATGTACATGTACTCTCCTTTGCCTTCAGAGGCAATGGAATCTCCGATACTGACTAATGATAGGATAAGTATAGACAATTGGGGTGGCCATGTGTGATCATACCGTCTGGTGCATCTTCGGTGAAGAATGGACCGAGAACTGAACTGTTTGTTCCTCCGGAGACCGTGGGGTTGTTTAACCCGTCTACGAGAGCGGATACTCCAAGCACATCGGAGAGGAGGATGAATTCTTGTCTGAGTTGGGTACAGGTCTGGCCAGTGCGAGTGAGGAAGTTAATCGTTGTCATCCATTCCTCGGTGGTGAGACTTCGGGAGATCGGTACTTCAGTGATCGGACCTCTTGATTAAGGTAACTCGACCTCACCTAGTCTCTTCGACAAGCTGGTGAAGGTGGGTGATCAAGCGAGTGAAGATAAACTTGGTTCTCCTGCATCGATTGTCCGCTCAGAAATATCACGGATGCAGCAGTCTGACACGGTGTACTCACGGATTCTCTGCCAACTGGGTCAACTTCAACAGGTTCTCTGTGACAACCTCTGGACTCTCCGGCAACTGCGCATACAATCAGTTCCCTGAACCGGTGATGTCATCATCGAAGCATCCGTACGGGGAGATCCAGGTTGGGTGCGGGGATTCCGTTATACTGAGGACCGTTGGGAGATCCGCTTTGAGGCATATCTTGAAGATGGTGGTCGTCGAGAGCAACAGGGGGACCCTATGTGCACCATCTTTTTGAAGTACCCGGATCCTTGAGTCAGGTGGGAACCAGGTGTGTGAAATCGGAAGGTCGGTAACTTCCGGCCCCTCTCACGTGGTCGCTGTATTTCCGTCCGCGTTGGTTAGTTCGTCTCAGTTGGCACTATTAGTACTTGTCTTACACACGGAACTACACGCCAGGGTGCAGAAGGTATCGGTACCACAAATGTCGTTCTACAGCCCAAGCCATTGCTTGTGTCGCTTCACCAGTTCTTCCACGATATCCTCTTCGATTTCTTTTTCCGGATCCTTCTCCAAGTCAATGCGTATCCATGACTCCCCGAACTGGGGTACAGAAGGGTCGGTGCTGTGTGTCCTGTAGACGAACGCGACCTCAAATTTTCTTCGGTGAAGTTCGTTGGCGATTACGACGCTATGACCGTATCTCTCCAGGGCAGTTTGAGCCTTGGGGATGAGCAACCCGTCATCCGTCTCCAACTGGAATGGACGACGAGTCAGCTACATATGCTGCGACCCTTCACTGAGCGATACCT
>Ga0307509_10002526_pt1 | contig 29480 bp, 32 predicted proteins | sample 10_EM_MG_FD_202245 | JGI IMG/M metagenome (GOLD analysis project Ga0307509, IMG submission 202245) | Populus trichocarpa ectomycorrhiza microbial communities from riparian zone in the Pacific Northwest, United States - 10_EM | ecosystem: Host-associated > Plants > Roots > Unclassified | place...
TTGCCGCAGCCATGTTTTTTCCTCATCCCTTTCTGTCACTACGTCGGGGTATTTCATTTGTTTTGTGGGCTATTTTGTGTGTGTACAACAGGGCAGATACGCACGTTCACCTCCCCCAGAATCGACACCTGTATCAATAATTGAACTCGGGCGATGGTTCCCTCACGAGCGCTTTCCCTCGCGCAAGGTTTCTGTCAACTAATCAGCCAGTGGCGGCACCTGAGGGAACCCTATCGTAATATGTTCCCATCATTCACATTTCTGGGGATTTAACGCATGACGAGGGGGAGGACCCCCTAATTTGACACCGGGCCATTCACTGGAACAAAGATGTACTCCCTTAAGCGCCGCCCCCAGCGGTTGTGACCACTTGGGGGAAACTAGCGATCCAGTGTCCCCCTTGGCCATCAAACTGATCCAAAGAATAGAAATCTGCTGAACGTATGCTTCCTTGAACGATTGGGGCAATGAACGGGGAACGAACGAGCGGCTGCCCACTTCGACCAAACGATGGTGTGTGACTGGTGAACCGGGTTGACCCTCCCCGTGGGCGTCCGCACCTTCCGTCAATCAGCTGTGACGTATTCCCCCCGCAACCGTTCCTTGTGTAAAAGCGGAAAAAAAGAGTAAACCTGTATTGAATGCCCCGCCGGAATTTGTAATCGGCCTTGCGGATTGTAAACGCGGAGGTTGTTTTAGTCGTAAACGCTCGTGATCCGCTTTTACCCCACATCCGAGTTGAAAGGGACCAAGTAGCGAATAAAATGGGAGCAAGCAAGGAGGAAGTAGGCGTGTGCGCGTCATGGGTCACAAGGCCCCCTGCAGGGATTATAGAGGCCGTAATCAATTCCCATCCGCCCCGCCTTCAAGAAAGACATTACCCCACTTGGTCACCATACTACGTGTAGGGGACGAGGGCTCTAGACTCCCCACACGCCGAACTACAACCGCCACAGCAACAGATCACATCTGCCCAAGTAGAAATCCAGCATTCTGGCTCGCAGAAGTTCCGCACCTGCCTGGAACTGAACTATGTCCGAACTTGAAATACTAGGCATGCCCCCGGAAAGGCTGGAAATCAGGGGGAAGTTTCGAGATGGAGAGTTGAGCGAGGTTCTCGAACTTCAGGTCGTCTGTTTTAATCACGGCCGACCAACACGGCATCTGAATCCCCAACTATCTCCGCCGCCTCCATTTGGTAAGGAGAACGGAATAAGAGAGAGATCCGACGAACGAGAGATCAGCAGCGGCCGCGAAAGTAAACGCATTAGTGGGTAACCACTCGCTGGCTCTTTGGGGATCAATGTAGGGAGGAGCTGGGGACCCGAGGGATTGTCCCTCGTAAATTCGGAAATGAAAGCCTAGCCTTATGCGTCTTCGATTCCAAGGAAAAACGCTGTTCGACTCCAAGTTCCACTCTTGCGAGCTAAGTAAGAACGTGAGATCTCTGATAGAAAGTTATGGGGGTGGCGACGGTATGTATTGGCACAGCCGCACACAACCTAAGGAGGTTGGTCCCGTTCTAGTCCCGTGCATGCCGTAGGACCGGATAGGTGGTGAGACCCCTTGATTAAATTTCAAGGAACTTCCGGCGGAAACGTCTCGTCAATGGAATGCACCGTAGAAGCTGGCCTGAGAAAACTACCATTGCAGGATTGACAGAACTGAAACGGTGGGTCTGGGAAAATTCAAAATTCGTTGAAGCGACACACCTTCAGGCTGGAACGTTGCCTGGGGCAGGGTACGGACTGACCAGCTCGAAGGGCCCAGAACCAAACCGGATATGTACTTCGAAAGACAAATTACTGAAGGCATCACGAAGGCGCCAGAGTCACACGCCAAACCATGCGCGGTCGCCGACGTCAGAATGGTCATGGGACCCGCCTGAGGCTCGCGAACTTAGTTACCGGAGTACCGAGAACCGAGGGGACGTTGGTCCCACGGGGCCGTCGCGAGGTCTTACGGGCGATTCGGCGTCCAGATCCGGGGTAATGAGAGGGATAACGAGAGGAACCGTGGCAGCCTGAAGTCTTGGATCGGCTGGGTGTGGCATCCGCCTTGCGGCGCCGCTGAGATTCGACGGCGACAATCAAAGAACAGAAGCGCCGAACGAGTATCGGTCATCCACTCATCCTCGTAAAGTTGAGAGCTGTTCCAATCAAACATCAGCATCAATTCCATAATCCGGATCGGGCTTCGGTGGGACCAAACGCCTAGATCTCTCTCTCGGCTGAGGGAGCGACAGGTTTTGAAATATGGGCCACGGAGGCCAAGGAGGCGTGAGTAAAAATGCAGGCCGTGTGCACGCCGGGGCGACGACTGCGGCAGCGGGTCTACTGCAAGTGGAATGGCCGTGTCGCCTCCGGCGCCCCTCGATTTCGAGCCAGCGAAGGCCCGAAGCACGCGCGGAGATGAAAGCACCTGTTGCTCGTGGGGCTCCCGGCCTCCCAATTCCGCGTTTTCCAATCTAGATGGCTTGTGGCCCCACGAGGCACGAGTAAACTAGCTTCCGTGACATCGATCAGGAGTCTCATCTCGCTTGACTTTGATGAAAATCTGGGGTAGGTTTGTATTGGATGTGGGGAGGGATGAGCTAATCCCTTTCTGCGCAGCCGATTCAGGTCCAGTCGTCGGATGTTAAAGGCAAAGCGAAGCAGTGGGGAAAAGGCAAGGTGCGTCGAGAGAGCACTTCGTTTGGTATCCTTCTAGAATTTGACTACGGCTGGACGGTGAAGAGGAAGGGGAACCCAAAATTGTCCATCGAATAGAGGAGACGCGACGATGAGAAACTACCTACCGAACATGAGAAATAGGTGAACGAAGTAAGTGTAAAGGTAACAGTATCCGCGGAGCGATGAATGACGGACAAGAGTTCAAGCTGGAAATAGATACAAGTCCGAAAGCGATGGGGGAATAAGTGAGGCTGTAAGTAATGGGGAGGGGGATATGCCTAGGGGATGGAAGATAAACGGTGAGAAACGATGAATATGATCAGATTGTGGCAATGCCAAACGGATGGCGGTCCCCATGTAAGGGGGAGAACATAAAACAAGCACGAAAGCAAACACAAGAAGGATACATCCCAAATTGGATGCGCCTTTGTCGGTAGAGAATTGCCGTATTTGGATATCCAGACGTGGTCATACAACTTACACGCAAGACGAGGCTAATCGGGAGGAGGGTCGTGGCTGTGGCTGTGTCGTCGTCGCCATCGTCGTCGTAGGTTTTGGGGGTGACCGTGGTCGTCGAGGTGGATAAGCCTATAGTGAGGTGACGAGAGAATCAGCCACAGAGCACGGAAATATCAAATGGGATGTGAAGAGCGCACATGTCGTGACATTATAAGTTTTGCCATAGAGATCGGTGGTCTCTGCTGTCGTGGTTGATAATATGGTATGGGATTCCTGTACCCTCGTACTCCGGGATCATTCTGCACAGGCCAAACGAGCTGGTGATGGGTCTGGAGGACCACGGAACGAGCGGCGTTGACGACGGCTTCTTCTTCTGCATCCCTCCCCAGCAACACATCCACCCACCACCACCCTCTTCTGGGCGCACCTGTTGACGGGGGCTGTGAGGCCAATTTTTCTGTGAGCTGGTTCTGTTCTCGAAGCTCGCAGAGCTCCTTATCTCCAACTGCCAACCCACACGAGGACGAGGTGGAGCGGGTGCCCGCCCTGGAGTGGCGCAAGGACCTCACCACGTGTAGCGATAGGCAGAAGAGGACCGCTGCGCACAGTGACAGGAGTTGGACGTAGGTGACGTGAAATCCTGTGGGTGTCCAAAGGCCGGAACTGCGCTCGAGGTCGACTGGCACGTGTGTGCGCACTTCGACAGGTGGTGGGGTCATTTCGAGGAGAACCTTGGTGCCGTTTGTACCGAGACCGGTGAGAAACCCGGGGGAAGGAGACTGTTGGAAGTCGCTGGTGGTACAGGTGGGGGGCGGAAAAGAAATGAGGACGGTGGCAGTACTGGGACCAGCTCACCGCTCGGGAGAATCGGTGAAGCGACTGATAGAATTCCCTTTTTAGGAAGTGCCATCAGAGACGGTAACCAGCCCCCCTTCCCGCTCGGCCGCCCAACGTACGCCTGGTGGGGAGGGTGGAAGATAGGTGCTGATATCAACGGGAATGGTTGTCAAAGCGGCTCACAACCTTCAAGGTGCGTTAGTAGAGAGTAGCGAGTGACCCGTGGCTCGACCTGCACGCACCCATCAACGCCACAGGACCCCGATCTGGATCTGGCCAAAACATCCACCGAGGGACACTCAGATATCGTATGCAGATGGTAACACACACCAATGAGATGAGGTCAGAGCGGCCTTCGCCCCTCACGTGAGATTGATCATACGTATGGAGAAACAACTTCGATGTGTATGTAGATGTCTCCACCAATTGTTCGCCCCAAGTCCATCCCACGACCGTATACGTGAGCCGTGATCGTCTCTCTCTGAATACGGTCCATCATCCTAAAGAAAGATCACGTCTCGTTGCTAACCCTGGAACGATACACCGGTTTTGCTAGTCTCCGCCAATCCGCCGGCAGCAAAGCCCGTTCCTATAGAAGATGCCAGTCGATGATATGAGCCGCCGAAAATCGATTGGATAGCGATGAACACGACTTCCGGACCTTCTCTTTTCAATCCTAGGATGTCGACCCCAGCCTTAACCTCATGATCGCACACTACGCATTGCTTCGAAGGGTGGATCAATTCATCCACGCAAGTCTTGCAAACGACGTGAAAGCACGGCTTCATCACTAGAACCCCGCTCATCGTGAGGTGGTCGTCCCACCATCCGGTGAGGGCACTCACAGAATATTCTACTGCTGTTGGTTAGTTCCTTCCGGCATGAGGGGCAGATCGGGTTTTCCGTCTCTTCCACTTTTCGTGGGTTCGGCGGCTCTTCAGTGGGAGCAGTCGGTCTCGGTTGTTTATGCCACTGTAGGTCAACCGTTGAGGGGTAGGAAAACCTCACGCTGATAAGGTCTTTTTTCCTATGCATGGCGTTGAGATGATGCAGGCCTCGCGGTGAGTGACATACGAGAGTTTGTGGGACGGGATGCCACCGCGACAAGTGGTCTGCAACTTGATTTCTGTCAGCGACCTCGGTGGCCCCTTGGAGGTGTAGGTGGGCGTGAGAGACGGTAACCAAAAGTCGGGGAGTTTAGCGCGTAGGGCTTCAACTTGTTCTTTCTCGAGCTGCAAGAGGGCATCTTCCTCAGCTTCGCGAGCGAGGCGTTCAACCTCAGTAGCGTCGAACTCGAACTTGCGTTTCTTTCCGCGGCCTGCATGATCCGATTAATACGTCCGGAGAAGGTACACTGCGGAGGGCGACCTACCCGGATCGGTTGTCGGGGGTGCAGCTACCCCTGGTGTTGGCGTGGAGCTCGCTGACTTGGCCGATAATCCCAGGTGGGTTTTCTCGAAATCTTTTAGGACGCGTTCTCGGGCAGCTTCCACCGCGCGTTTCTTCTCTTCCTCAGCTTCTGCCTTCAAAGCAGCCAACTTGGCCTTCTGCCTCTTGATATCTCGGCTCTGTGTGACTTCAAAACTTCAGTATTCGGCGGTACGTGCGGCATCCACCATCCACCGACACACAGACGCACGAAGACAAGCAACGCACCCAAGTCTGTGAAAACGCATTCGGTACAGAACAAATGTCCCTCGCCGCAGGCTAATGGGGTGCGTGCTCGTTCGAGGCAAAGGCAGCACGCATTGAACGGCCGCATCGATTCATTTCCGAGCCTTTGTCGCTTCGTCCCATAGTCAAGTTTCTTGTACTCCGCATAGGAGAAAACTGAAGACGCGGTATTGTTTTTGGAATGTTTTGTCATGGCGGTTGTGAACTGGGGTGAGCGTTTCCGAAATAAGTCTCACGGGTGCCCACACCTCCGAACTCGATCAGCGCAGCGTTCATTACACCTTGACTTGGGGAGCCCCGGGCCGAGGTGGATTGGAGAACCAATCTGTACACGCCAAATTTACACTTGCGCGACCGTGCGCAACTTTGCAGCCCAATATGACGAAATCGAAGGTCGATTACTGTACAGACTGGACTGAGAAGGTGATTGGTTCACGTCCCGCCGGGGGATTCGCCCATTCACTGTAGCAGTGGCGACATCCAACCGGTCTCATGCGACCACACGGATCGTCTAATGTCACCCTGAACCCCGTTCTGCCATCGTGATTTCATATGGACCGCACGCAAACCCTCCACATCCACTGAAAAGGACAACCCAGATCTCCTGGGTGCTCACCACCAACCTACTTAGTGGTCCACGAGCAGTCCGGTCCCACAGGCTGGACGAGGTAAAACAGGGGGAACGGCAACATTTTTATTGGAGGAACCCGAGCCCGGCTCGGTTGAAAAGTCAGTCGAGGGGACGCGCCCAGATCTCAAAAGGGTTCCTCCCAGTAGGACGCACGATCCCTCCGGGTTCACGGCAGTGATGAGAAGAACACAAAGGCCCCCAGTGATTACCACAGATGTCAGCGGGACGGGGTCCCAGTAGGACAGCAGGTCCCCATTCGTTGCAGATTTCTGTTGGGGTCAGAAGCGTCATGGGTAACCAAGGCCACAGGTTGGATAACGTCCACCAACTTCGGTTGAAGTGTATTTGGCTAACCCAGACAAGGCGACGGTGGAGCCTCTGGAGGGGGGAGGACGAAATCCGTTCTAAACCTCGGTCAGTGTTTCAAGGTGAGAGTCAAGTTCCCAGCTATGTCGTGACAGCTGTCGATTACATACATCACGAAGGTCAATCCGTATGTTCCCATGGAGAGGATGGGCGCTTATCGCTGCGCTGCCCGGTGGAAAATGGAGAGCTTGAACCCTGGATGGAGTGAAAGGGTTTGAAAGAATAATAGCAGGTACTGCGGAGGGCGAGGGGCGAAACTCCCCGTCCCATTCGGTAGAAAAAGACCGCTCGAAGCCCGAGACCACTGGAACAATGAATACTTACGACAGGGGAATCATCGGGTCAATGACCGTCACCTTTTGGCAAGCGCTGGGCGGGCCCGAAGCGGGGGGAACGGTATCGAGACTTGGGGCTCTGGAAAACCTGGGGAGAGGGGTAGTGGACCACCCTATGGGATCGAATGCCCCCGAGGGCAACAGGAACAGATTGCCAACCGGCCACTAGATATTGGATTGAGGAGATTGCGCGCTGGTACGGTCAAACAACACGTGTGTATGTAAAGGAGGTGGCGCCAGGTCTCGGTGTGAAAGCGGTCGGCCGGAGTAGCGAACCAGCTGTCGCTTCTCGTGGTGATTGCTCCCAGGAGGCATGGGAGCGTCCGCACGGGGAACAAGCAAAGAAACGGTTTAGACTGGTTTCACCGAGAAGTCAATCATCAGCCTGGAAGGCGAAGAACGGAGGCATTTGCGGAAGAAACCGTTTTAGCGAGGTCATCCGCGAATCAAAAGAGTTCCCCGTCCTCAATCAAGGTCGGAACAGCGGTCTGCGGCAAGTGAGTATTCAAACGACCCTCCCCATCTGCGGCTGGCAACAAAGTCATTCTACCGTGCCGGACATCGGCACTGTACGTTCGCTTTTGGCCGGTGGTTCGCGTTCCTGTCGCTCCCATGCATATAAGCACCCCTCTCTCCCCCGCAAATCACCCCATCCCCAGCCATCCACCATGACCGTCGCTTTGCAGTCCGCCAGCTCTTGGCCATCCTTCGCCGCTTCTCCCCCATCTCTACCTCACCATCCGAAATACTACTTCCAGGATTCACTCACAACATTCCTGGTAAGTACCTTGGCGTGATGTGGACCGTTGCATGTGTTAACCATGCGGTTTAAATCTCTTCAGGTTGAGAGCCAACTGTTCCGCGTTCATCGATGTGAGCCCTGGTGACCCCGGTGAATACATGCGGGTCTCGGCATCTGACGCCGGGCAACAATAGTCTTTTTTGAATGGGAATCGGAATTTTTTAAAGCCCTATTCTCCCTCCAACCTCCCACCGACTCGGGGTGTCGCATGGCCGAGGGTACGGGGGATGATAACCCCATACCACTTCCGGTTCGTGCATCTCTAGCCCACCTTGCTTTCGGCGGTTAACCTCGGTTTAGGGTGTAAGCGTCAAAGAATTCGAAGCCCTTCTTGACTGCTTTTATCACCGGTGAGACCCACCGCCGCCCCCCCCCAGACCCTTATCTGACTTTTACTCGATGGCGACAGAGACACCCAACTTCCCCGGGAACACTGGATTCACCTTTTGTCCATTTCTTCACGCTATGACTTTGACGATATCCGGGAACGTGCCATTCGGGAGATTTCCTCGTTCAACCCTCCCCTAGACCCAATCCTTCTCGGCGATCTCGCCGTCCGCCATGATGTCGACGGATGGCTCGAGAGGGCTTACGTATCCCTCTGTTCCCGTCAACACCCCCTGACCGAATCAGAGGCCCGTAAGATCGGACTTGCCGTCGCTTCAAAGATAGGCCGGTGTCGGGCAAAGCTCATCATGGCCAGCCGAAATTCCTGTATATCTCCTGGCTTTTGCCCTTCCAACAGAGACGAACTGACGAGGAAAATCGTACGGGAGACCTTCTGGCCATATGGTCCATCGCTTTGAATTCCGTTATCCGTTATCCATCACCAATATTATCAGGGCGTATGTCTTAATTAATTGTCCACGCTCTTCGGCCATGCTGCCCGTGTATAACAGCCAGTGTTTCGATATTCCTTCTTTGTCCCTATTCGTGGCCCGACACGTAGACTTTGTTGATGCGCGCTCTCCCTTTTACTCTCAGTTCTTGTCGCCGTGGATTTATTGTCATCACTACACTAATGCGCAGTTCCGTACATTCTTCCCACCTCGAGCGATCGAGCATGGCGATCGCGTGGATCAACCACGTTCGCCGAGTCAAGGCGGTAGGCGAATCGCTGGATCGGGGGAGGCCCAAAGAAATGTTGAGGTTTGGTCTGTTAACGGTCCCTCCAAATCCAGGGGATCTGCGCCAAATGGTCATCTGAACTTGTTCTCTGAGAAGGTCGACAAACTACTGTGGCAAGGCATCCAAACGGGGACCCGCAGGGTTTTAGTCTGTGCTTTCACGACAAAGGGGGCGACCAAGCGCCAGGCACGCTCCACTGAGGGATTCAGATGAGAGAACTCGAGGGATATGTAGATTCCGCGGCTCGACGTGATTGCACTAGTCTAGTCGAAATGCCTGCTTAGCGTGATGATTGGAGCATCCATACAAGACGAAGGGGGCTGTTTGCCATCGTCGTGCATAATCCAAGATCCGGAACCTGAGCGATGATGGGCGACCAACTACCAGAGGGAACAAACTTGCCCGAAGCAGGCAAGGTGAGGTGAGGTGTCACCCAGCAGCGCCCTTGAACTCGAAAAGGCTCCTTCCTATACACAGTACAGAATGAGGTGGTCAGCTGTCGAAGACCAACACAAAAGCTCTCATGACGTAGGACACAATGTGAGAATGCGCACGCACAATCATAGTGCCTGGGCACCTCCACGTTTTCGACAGACTTCAAATTCCGTTGCTCCCGTACCAAAACGCGTAACCTCATCCCTTCTTGACCGAGTAAATCCGTCTTTGTGTTCAGCAGGTAGTTATCCAGGCCCCCACACTGAACAGGAGCGTCCCCGGTCAGAAGCCGTCATGTGGAGGAGTGAGCATTGAACCTCACCTTCCTGATTGTCTTCAAAGCTCTAGTCGTGAGCTTCAGTTTCACGCTCTCTCCCAACACCTCCGAATGGAGCCGTTTCTGCTGAACATTCGGTAGCCACGTTCGCTTGGTTTTGTGCTTCGAAAACGGGACGTTATTTCCGGACTGCCGCATTTTTCCGTGGAAGAGACCAAGCTGAGAGCGTTTGAAAGGAGTGCTGAGAGAGGCGAGCAACGCCTGTGTCCCGAACATGTTGGTGGAGGGCGGAATGGGAGGTAGCGCCTTCCGACTACCTGTTCCGGTATTTCTTTCCCACGACTAAACAAGCGCCTTCGCACCGCCAACTGCAAGGATAAGTACAGGGCATTAGAAACGTGATAGCGGCCTCACATACAAAAACCAGAGACAACGAACTAAAGAAAGAGGCATGTCCGTAATGAAAATGTCGTATGCTCGTGTGGGTAAACTACAATAACGCATGAATGGTGTCAAACTCGAAGTTTGAAGAGCTAAGGCTAAGGCTAGAGAGGAAAACGGTCCGTCCGTCGTGCAGGAAACAAGAAAGAGTTCGTGACAGTATGCGGGGCTACGAGATGAGAAAGGGAGAGGTCGATGACGGGTCTATATATTGCGATATGATGAGATCCATAGATGCAAACGCAGTGTCCATTTACAACGAGCGGCAGATGGTACAGTCAATCTTTATGACCTTCAGCAAGATCAACGGCGTCGCAATCAAGGCAGCGAACGCCCCAGCCGTCAGCACGAACACAACACTGTACTTGATCACCTGTGACCATGTTTCAGGTTAGCGACACTTACTGGAAACGGAGAGAGATGCTTACGATCCAACGCCGTTGTCTCTTTTGCTTGACCGAGAAAAGCGGTGCATGTATTTGGTTAGAGGGGCGCAACCAGACTAAGGAGCGAGTCAGCTCCGAAGAGGGAGAAGAGCCCACGGAATGAACCCACAAAGCAACATCGAATGCATCTTGTCGACGTAGGGAATCAAGATGGGCGGTGCCAACATGAACAGCAGAACGTGCCCTATCAAGAAGTCCGAGCTCCACAGTGAGAGTTCGATAATCTTGACAAAAAATTCTCGAGCCGGTTGAGACATGACGTGCACGCCGAGGTTCCTTCCATACCACCTTCCGGTCCACCAGGCCTTGTTGGTCTCGTCGTGTTTGAACTCTCGGGTCAAAAGAACCGAGATCAAGATCTTGTGGATGGCACGTTGGATGAAAATTACCGCAACGAGACCGAGGACGGCGTGGGATGTATCCCAAAGTTCCAAGAACCACTAGAGGTGAAAATCTGGTCAGAATGCGTTGCCGCGAGAGGGACAGGGCCAAGTGCATACCAGGAACTCAAAGAACCCGATCATCCCAACCAATCCGAGGGCGTGAGCGATAAAGGCCATGGTAGAGCCGAACTTGGGGAACGTGGGGTCGAGCATAGGTCCCAAGAATAAGGATACAAGGAATTGGGCAACTAGTACGCCGGCGTTCCAGACGATGGGTCCAACCGAGATCACCGCAATACGAATCAAGGGGCTAGGTGGTTGATCACCATTGCGATCGGGGAACGATTTGACGAACATGTATGCGATCGTGAAGATCATAGCCATGATAACGGGCCAGACGATCTCCGAGAAGAAGACTGCCCTCCAACTCGCACGAGGGACGTCGCCGGAGAGTTTCTCGGATGGATGGCCTAGCCTCTTCTTCTTATAACCGGTGATCATAGTCCTTGACAAACGACAGTACCCGATCCACGAACTGTTGTGTGAACGAGAGTTGCCCCGCGACATCCACCTCAGGAATTCACTTCAGGGTGGTCAGGCAATCTGTCTGAGGCACGAGAACAGGAATCTTACCGGTAATCGATGAAGAAATCCGCAAACGAGAATTGATGAGGGTTGAAAAGGAAAGGAGAGCCGCAAAGGGCCAGAATCGTTACCCAGAAGTATATGATCCACGGTGTCCATAAGGTCATGGTCACGTAGAGGAGCATGACGAGGGTTCTCATCCCAAGGTAGATGCTCGGGCCGGCGAATCGAGAGAAGAGGACGTTGAAAGAGATCCTGGTTGTTGCGAATCCTCGACCGGTGGCGATGTAACGGGCCCCACCGAAGACCAAGTTGCTCGTAATAGAGTGCGACGAGATACGGGTTGCAAAGATCTCAAATGCGGGCGAAATTGACAGGAATTGTTTCCCCAACCGCAGCAGTGCTTTGCCGGCGCCTCTTTCCGTGAGTTCTGAGAGAGAATTAGGCCCTGAGGGTAGGACGCCAACGCTGACCTCGGCTTACCTTGGAGAAATAGCGGAAGGAAGGCAATCATGAACACCAAGAAGATGCTGATGATGCAGCGTGTGATCCAGTCGAAGACAGGGGTGAGGAAGTAGCAGCCGTCTGACCCGTTCAACAGTAGACCATTGTCATCGAATCGACAGACAATAACGGATGAATTCAATGTCCCCAGGAAGACCACTGGAGGCGAAGGGTCAGCGAAGAATGGAACTAAATGGGGCCGCCACTCACTTGTTACCATGAAGACCTGGACCGACAAGATGATCAAGATATTGTTGATTTGGAACCCAGGGTGGGCGTAGTAGAAGGTCAAGAAACGGTCGATGGGTAGTTGCGTGCCGAGGTAGTAGTACTCTCTGCTCAACATCTGTTCACCCATACCGGTTCCGATCTTGGTCATGAAGTTCAAGATCGTCCCGAAACCAAGGTCCCGTCCCTTGCCGCACTGATAGTACTCCGTGTGCTTGATGCGTCCTCCACGCCCGAATGCGGTCATACCAGCGTAAATATCCTCGTTGAGATGGAGCCCCTTCTGTGCCTTGGAGACACCACCTCGGGTAGTCATGTAGACGGCGTTGAGGAAATCGGGATGGCCGTAGTGGAGCTTCCCACCAAGCCACGACAGAGAGCGAGCGGTGAGGGTACCGAATGTCTGTTCCTTTCCGGCGGCCAGGTCTCCTAGAATACCAATGTTCTCGGAGAAGATGTATTCGCGGGCCCCAATGATAGCGACAGGTGACCTTTTGAAGTCCTTGTGACCCCAGTGAGCGTAAGGGCTTTGGCTGGATACCTCGTACTCTTCGAATTCGCCGAGGACGTTGCGGATCTTGAGACATTCCTCCAGATAGTTATCTTGGTTTGCGTCAATCAACTGAAGGTATTCGCCACGATAGAAGATGATAGCGTGGTTCTGGTTGTCCGACTTCCCGTCCCCAAGGATTGGGTTACCAGGGAGCTCGATCCGGAACTTTGGCCGCCTTTTTCCAGTCTGAATGTCGAACTCGGAGTGGCCATCGATCAACGCGGAAAAGAGTCGGGGATCTCCACCCTCCTTCTTGGACGGTTCCTCCTCGAGGTATGCAATCTGAAGCTCAGGGTATGCACGGAGAAGGAATTCGGCGTTCTCGTGCTCCTCCTTGTTGAACTTCGAATACCGTTGCATGGAAACAATGAACTTGAACTTTCGCCGCGCCATCGATTCCAATTCGCGTTCAAGCTTTTCGGTGTTCCCTCCAAAAGTTTGGACAACCTCGGGGTTTTCAACACGGTAGAGGAGTTTGATGGCTTTCCCGTAGTTCATCATACCAGAAACGGTTCGGTAGAGAGTCTGGGCTCGAAGCGAGGACCAGATCCTGGTGCGAAGCGTGAACTCCGGAGAGGAGCTCTTGAAACCGATGCAGTAGAAGGGAAGATCGTCTGTCTTGGAGACCTTTTCATCCCCGAACGGGGTGGGCCCATTATACATCGCGGATTCTTCTGCGAGGATTTTCGTGTCCTTGACGAAGTTGTCCCACTCGACGGAGTGCAGCTGCTTCAGGTACTCAAGGAGTGTGACTCTGGTATTTTGGTCCTCCTCGCGAATGATTTCTCTCAAAGACAGCAGAATCTTAAAAATGAGATCAGCAGGCGCCTATGACTAGGGATGAACAACCCTCACCTTTTCGCTGTAGTGAGGTGTGAGGACAGTAAATGTCGGCATGGCATCGACGGGAATCGATTCGGGTATTGCGGTGGTGAGAGATTGAGCGAAGAAGGAGATACGGCGTTCGGCTTCTCCATCCTTCGGCAGAAACTCGCCCTTGAACCCAGGGTCTGACTGAGAAATGAAGAAAGGTGGTGCCCTCAAACTACGTCGGCCGTCGGCGGTGTCGACCTGATGGTAAAGAAGCTTTTGGACATGGTCGATGGAAAGGAGATGCTCTCGGTACATCGAAATGATGATCGCGTTCCAAATCTGCGACACGAGGACCTAAGGGAAAAAAATAATCAGCGGCTAAAGTTCCAGGCTGCCGGAAGGGCACGAACCTTGGGTTTGTACTTGATCTCCAAATCCGAGGTCGCGAGGAGTTTGGAGTAGATCCTCTTCGGCAACCGGGTATAAATTTCGCGCCATGGTGTCCAAATGGAAAGGCCGAGGTAGAAGGAGCGTGTGATGGAGAAGATGACGTTCCAGATGATCCACCACAGGAAGGTATCCAAGAAGAAGAGTACGAGATCCATCAGATACATGATGGTCAGGGTGAAGGCGACTTGGTTCCTGCAGAGGGCGTCGCCAAAGTACTTGTCGTTACAGGAGTGAACCTTCATGCCGACCATGGCATCGATTGATTCTCGGAAGGAGAGCGTCAAGAACCAATAAGATTCGGTGAACTTGCAACCAAAGACAAGGAACCAGAGAAAAACGGAGGACAGCCGCTGTTTCGTTGTCATGGAGGGGTAGCTGGCTGTGAAAGTTTGGCTGGCGAGATACTTCCTTGACTTGCCGGCGACACGATCTCCGAACATCCGACCAGATGGCACAACAGCGAAGATGAGAGTTGCGACCACGGATATGAAGAACTGAACAATTCCGAGGATCAGGGGTACCGTTTGGTTCCGCGTCCGGCTTTCCGCAATTGCTATGTAAAAGGTGGGACCGGCTGTGAGACCAAGCGTGACCAGGAGGAAGAGCAGACGACGGGTGAGGTGGGAGGTGTTGTTCCAGGTTGTAGGTATGTAGGAAAATTCGGCGATGGTGGCGGCGATCATGATTATGGTGGCTACTGCACCGCCAAGAGCAGTTGCTGACCACCTCAGGGGTGTAGAGCGAGTGCCATCATAGACCCTTGGGGAGTTGTAGGAGGTGTAGAACCAGTAAACAGCGATGTGGATGACCCATATGCGGTTGAAGTTGACCAGCCAATGTCCGAATGACCGTTTCTCGTAGTACGTCTTGAAGAACGCCCGGCTCCATTGAATCCTATCAAACTTCATGAACCTCTGGGATGGAGGGAGATCCACAAGGCGGGTCTGTTAGGAGACCGAATTAGTGTCCGCTTGGCAAGATTACAGAGGAGGACTTGCATTGTCATTCAACACAATCCGAGCAATGCCCTCAGGATACCAGAACAACTGATTGACATCATCGTAGCCAATAATGTCGGCATGGTCCTTCTCTCTGCGAACAAATCTCCCGTCGACGACTTCATATCCCTGATCACGGATAAGGCGGTAGAGCGGTTTGATGACGGTTTGTAGATAGAGGCCTTCTTTCACCGGTTGTACGCGATTCTGGCACTCAGGTGATCGATAGTAATCGTCTGCGCACTTGAAAATGAAGCACAGGCATTCAGAAACGAAGCGGACCTGGGCGGCTTCCCCCCAACAAAGCAGGTACAGCGCAATCTGCCGCATCCTGTCGTACTGGCTCATGTTGTTCATGGCCTGTCGCCACCGCTCTGTGGCGGTATTGAGGGATTTGACAGATGAACCCTTCTGAAGGTCCTTCTTGTTGGATTTTGTGGAGCCGAACCGTCGGAGTCCAGGATTCTGAGTTTGGCCAACAGCATCGTCCAGGTCGAGTTGCGCAGCGAAGTACCACTTGCGATAGTTGGCGTTCTGACCACCGATGTAGTCCGCATGGAGTGTGAGGAGCGCTTGATTTGGGGACATACGGGACGCCCGCGAGTCGAGAAGTTGCATGGTGAAATCAAACTGATAGGGGTAGGAAGGCGATGAGCGGCTTTGGTTTGGCGCCAATGTTGGAACGTAAGCTACCCACCATGTTCCTCATTGAATCCCTCTGAAAGCCAAACTTCTGAGTGAGATCCAAAAAAATGTCCTCGATTTCTTCCTTGGATAGCGGAATCTGACGTTCGGTCGACCAGGCGGGGTACGCATCCCGAGCGCCACCACCAAAATCGACTATTGTTGGCGTTGAGGACTCGGATACCCCCATGCGAGGAGCGGCGAGCGATTCAGACGAGGGTTCATAGCGTTGAGGGTAGACATCGTTCTCCGAGTCGGTGTCTAGATGGGATTGCAGGAGCGTAAACAGGAATGCCGTTTAGTGGCGGTTGGCTCCAAGGGAAAACGTACTATAAGCATCGTAGCCATTCTGGTCGTAATAACGCTCTCCATCCTGGTAGTTGTGAACGCTGTTGTCCGAGGGGTAAGTGTCGTGTTGGGTGTAGGGCTCCTCGGAGCCGTCGTCGTAGTATCTTTGATGGTTTTGTTGGGAACCAAAGGGGTCGTGTGGGTCGGAGGAAGGGGGAGAGGAGGTGTAGCCCTCATGACTGCGATGCCCTGAGGAGGCCATCGTCGTAGTTGGGAAGGGGGGATAGTTCGCTTTGCCCAACTACACGCTGTGAGGCCGTCAGTCGCTGAAACAGAACCACAGAAACGGGTACTGCGTTGGGACGCGGATTGCCGGCCACCACTCCCACGATTTTTGTTTGCCTTTTTATGACACAATTTTTCATCCGATTTCTGTAGCACTATAGGCAACGGTTTGCTATCCATAGAATAAACCGAGAGTTCGGTTTGAAACGCGAGCCGGCTATCAGGAGAGTAGGTGACTATCCGTAGCATAGAAATACGCGCGTTCGCTCCAGAAGGGTTCTGTGACCGAGTTTCACTCCTCAGAATCTGAGACCGCGTGCGCAGATAAATCTCCAAGGTCATGCATGGAAACGATACCGGTATTCAGTGGGCTTCGAGTAGATCAGGTTGCAGCTGTTTCGAGCGAAAGCGCCGTGAGGTCGAAGAGGGTTTGGAGATGATGTCGACTCGAGGGCCCGGGTGGGGTCCTAACAGTACCCTGAAAGGTTGCCAGGTATCCGTAATAGACTCGTTTGTACAGGGTGTCTACGGGTGGTCGCCCGCTTTTCAGTACAAGATCAGTGTTCAGTCAGGGGGAATATAGCTTGTTGCCCGCATCACCATCTATAGCTTCCAAAGCCTCCGGTCCCTCATCGTCCATGCAAACAGGCAAACGCCGATGGAATAAACACTTAGGATCGTCATCGCAGGCGCGTCGCCCGTGTACATCGTAGGAAACGCCAGGTTGACAAAGCCAGTTGCCACGTTCGCCTGTGGTCCCGGTCAGTTCGGACCCATCCGATGATGAACCTACTCACGAGCAAGAAGACTGAAAGGCCGTTCTGATTGGTCGCCTGCAATAACGCCGGTGCGTCCTTCATGGGTGGGGTTTGGGTTTCTATGGGGAATTTCCGCCTCTCCTTCGGTACCTTCAGTTTGGATGTCGGGGAATAAATCGATTTTGATAAGGGTGATGGAAAGAAGAAAAGATCGAACAAAAAATATGCGAGGATGAAGGAGGTGTTGAATGCCGCCACCCACAGAATGTAGGGTAGGTTAACCTGTTCGAGTTATTAAATGCCCAAGGACGAGGAACAAACGGCGAAACCCACCAGTCTACGCGAGACACCGGCGACACTGGGGAGGAACGAACTCAGTCCCAAGAATGTCCACCAAAGGATTGCGTATGCAGCAAGTTCGGTTGCAGTTTTGTCATCTTCGCGTTGTGGTCCCGTACCAGACCGTACCGTCAGTCCAGCGTTACTGTCTCTCCGGGATCGAGCCTTGAGAGTCTCTAGTTGTTGTCTGCGGAAATACGAAGGTGAGGGTGGAAGTATCATCGTCCCAGTTGAGAGACCCAAAAGGTGTATAGCGAGGTACCCAAAGAGGGAAACAATCCCCTCCTTGTTGGCGCTGAGGAGGTTTGTCCTAGGAGCAAAGAGCACGAACTCTCGCCACCCTGCCACAGATAATGCGACCTGGTGAGCTGGATATCGTGTATCAATACGACGAGAAGCACGACGAGTAGGAGTAACAAGACCAACATAGGGCTATCGTAACCGCGATCATCGAAACGGGGGCGAATGGCAAGACGGGATGTAGGAGGACTTCGAGAATGGGGAGTGTGCCCATCGTGAAGAAAAAATTCCAGTGTGTGCCATACTCGGTCTCGTGTTCCTAAAGTATCCTCCCGTGAGTGCTACGGGCGATGTTGGGGTGTGGCGCTGACTCACGGGGTAATCGGACAGTTTCACAACCACGAGTCGTAAGAACCCCAGCACCCATATCGGCAGGGATTTCCGTAGTACCCTGACAACCTTTGGTCTCAGCGGAGAAGACAGATGATCCGGAGACTTGATAATTGGTGTTGCGGAAACTACCCCTTGCGAAAATACAAACGATCCCACACCTAGGTCCATCTATGGATCCCAAACGGTTAAATTCGCCGTTGAGTGAAACTACTGGAGTGAACCTACCAGGGAGACGCCGTATGTCTCACACTTGGCCAACGAGCGGGGGAACACGGGAAAATCGACGGCAAGAATTGAGAGGACCGTCATCAAGACCATGTGGGCTCTATACGTCGTTAGGGCTGGAAGTTGGGCGATTGGTGACTGTTGACCATGAGGTGGGGTTGGTGCGTATTGTGCCCGGTTGGGAGAAGGGGTTCTCAAGGTGGACGGCAAAGGTGTACCCGACTCACGACGGGGTACCAGCATCAACAGCGCAGTTGGGAAGAGTAAAACCAACGAGAGCGCCCCAGGAGAGCTTGCGAAGAGCGTCATTGAGAGAAGGAGTGGTGCCACCAGCAACAGCCATTCTGCAGGAAATACCAGAGACTTTGTGGGAGGGATACGGGACCTCAGGGCTGAGTACAAGGCGATAGAAGACTAAGGGGGCGCTCTGGTCAGACAACACTGGAAGGTGTAAGCCAGCGAAGGTGGGAGATGTACCAAAGCTACGGCGGAGATCATGTTGATATGGGTTATGGACGAGCCAGTCGTTCCGGAGACGAAAGCCTCCTTCGAGGATTTGTAGTCCGACATGGTCTGTCGTCGGGGGTCGTCGCTGCTGGGCGGCGGCGTCGTCTTCAATGGCGGGTGCGGATCTCGGCTCACTCCCGATCACAGTGGATTTCAACAAGCTTGAACTGGTTACACCGATTGGGGAGGTGCCTTGTTGCCCCAGAGCGCCGCACTTGGCCTCTCGTTTCTCCTCTCCGTATCTTGACGCGATGCCCTCTCGCCCTGGGGCGGGGTCGAGGCCATCGACGCCGGCGGAATACTCATCCTCTACCATATCGACCCACTCAGCGGGTCCTTCTCTCCGCTCTCACCTCTTCAACATCATTCCCAAGCACGCGCTCTTCAAAGTCAACCTACACATGCGCCAAATAAGCAACGTGCCCCTCCTTGGCGGCGAGTTCGCAGTCAAATGGCGATTCAGGAACGTTCAATCCCCAGGCGGAAACCACAGCGGGTTCTTGTCCAAGATGAAGGCCAACTCGTCGACTACCACCATGACCCTCAAGGGCAAGACGAAGGATTACTTCCCAGATAGCGAAGACTCCCCTACCACTCAGTCTGGTTCTCCGTGGGCAGGGAATGGTCTCCCCGGTCGGGGCACCCCAGATTCTAGTAGCTCGCCGGATTACACCTCCCTTGTTGGTACGAAATCATCGTCTTCTTCGTTTTCAGTCACCTCCCCCGGTGGGACGTCATCCCTGACGCCGGTCATGCCTGGGGTGCATTCCGATAATCGCGGAATTACGACTTGGACCGAACTTTCCGACCACACGGCTACCTGGGATCACCACGTCGCGCTCATCGTTCGCATGGACGTGGATCGTGAAACCCTTGATCTGCACGAGAGTGAGCTGAAGTTGACTGTCCTTCAGGTATTGTACCTTTATACCCACCGTCACACGGTCCAACAACCTAAGAATTTTGTAGAAAATCGTCCCAGGTGACCAATATCAGCCTCAACACCCACGTTTCGGTGTCGTCTATCTCAATCTAGCCGAGTACGTTGACGTCGGTCCCGTCACCCGCCGGCATCTGTTACGAGAGAGTAAGACCAACGCCACGTTACAGGTGCGTTTCCTGTTTTGGGCGTGTGGAGCTTCCTCAAATTGCTCTCCCCGTAGCTCACGATTGAACTGGAACACGTGGGGGGAGAGAGGGGCTACAAGGCTCCTCCCCTTCAGAAAGGAGAAATTCTTGCTCAAGTCACAGGGCTCCTCGCCAACCCCGGCTTCCACCGTGCTCGGTTCCTTCGTGAATTGGAGTCCATCGAAGACCCGACGAATGATCCGGAAGAGAGGTACAACACCAAAAAACACGTCCCATCCTTCAACGGCCTTGCTTCTTCCGGTGGCATCCGAGAAACTGAGTTCCTGATTGAGACGTTGTTCAACCCCATCCCCTCCAAGACAATAACCCCTTTCACTCGTGATGTCGGGTCCTCCCCAACAACGGAACAGCCCTCAGTAGAGTGTGACCGTGTCTCGGTCGAACTTGCACCGTCTCTCATCTCGACCCACAGCGAATGCTCCGCGAGCTCGAGCACGCGCGCCTCAGACAGGTCGCGCCCTTGGTGGAGAAGGGGGCGAGTGAGCAGCAGTAAATCTGATGCTTCCAGTGCGAGCTAGTTTCCAAGGACATGCTCCCATTTGTGATTCGTGCATGGTCCTTCTCACTTTTGACGGCGTTCGAGTCTCTCTATCTTATTCACCCTTTAACACTCCCTAGTAGTCTCTTCGTGGTGAGCGCACCAGTACATACATGCAACTGTAACGACAATCATAACGATCCATAGAGGTTTGTACTTCCCAGTCGCTGTGCTATGGCCATCACTCCTGCCTTTCGCCTATGCACTGCCAACCGCATGCCTGACATCCCCCTCGGTTGATCCTGTCGTAAGTTTGGAGCTTGGCACACGCACAATTTCGGGGGGTACGGGTCTGGGGGGTGCAACCTAACCTGCGCGGCTTTCGATTGCGTACGGGAATGGCCGCCAGGGTGGGATCACTATTTGTTTCCGTTCGTGATCCCTTGCACTCCGCCCGAGGTGAATACAGGAACGACGTCCGAACCCGAGGAACCGCGGGTCATCCGTCACACCCGTGGTCTCTTCTTTGGGCGCACTGTCTGTTGTCCTCCACTCAGACTCGCGAAACTTGCGCCACTGGCCGGCATGACCGAATGGGACAGCGCATGCATTGGCGGAGGAGCAGCGGGATGGGCCTGGGTTTGCACCACCGACTGCGTATCCTCCTGTGTGATCCTGCGATGTGGGGGGATGTGGTGACCCTGTACGCTTGCAAACGCGCTGGGTGAATAGGAACCACAGAGCAGTCAGTAAACCGGTGGTGGGCTGGCATACGTAAAAAGAAGGGGATGTTTCACCTACTTTCTGGTCGGTTTGGGGTCTTCTTCAAACCATTTGTGCATCAGAGCCTCGCGACAGTTCAGGCGTTTGTCTGGGTCGTAAACGAATAGCTGTCGGAGCAGATCATAACCCAACGGGGTTCGTATTTTCGAGTTGCACCAGGTTAATAGACGATTGTCGAATCTGAGGGGATCGGTCCGTCAGGAACCCCATCGCCGTATGACACTTGCTTACCTGTCTAACTTCTTGACGCTCTGGTATTCAGGCATATCAGCAAAGCCAGGCCAATCTTTCTCTGTTGTGGATGGGTGAGGTTAGAGAGTTGGATCTTGGCCCTCCCGGAACGTACCGTCAGGAGTACCGACCACCTCGAACACTTTGATTAACTGATCCCTCTGAAAGGGGACGTTCTTCTTCCCATCCATCTTTGCCTCCTCTCCCTTGAATATCGGCCGTAAACTCGCCAATTCTGCTACCACGCAGCCTACCGCCCATGTGTCTACTGCCCAATGGTAGTGACGCGCCCCCATGAGCAGTTCCGGCGCGCGGTACCAAATTGTGACGACGACCTTATCCCCGGCGAATAGAGGTTGCAGAGGCTGGTAAGTGATCCGGGCGAGGCCGAGGTCTCCGATTTTGACAGTGCCAGAGGAGTTTATGAGTATGTTTGCGGGTTTCAAATCGCGATGGATGATGTGAGCCTCGTGCAAGTACAAGAGGCCGTTGAGCAGCTGGTATGTCAGGGATTTGAGAACAGACATGGAGATCGGCGTCCGTAGTGTCTGAGCGTGATGGTGAATAACTTGCTAGATGTACACCGTGTTAGCCGCTTCGATCTCGGAGGAACCAAAAAGTCGCACCAGAAAGTCATGTTCAGCGTATTCAAAGACCATATAGATCGACTTGTCCTCGAGGATAACCTCCTTCATAGCGACCACGTTCTCATGGCTGATCTCCCTGTTCAACTGTGTTCATCGTTAAGAGACTGTCACGTCGTAGGAATGAGCACGTACCGCAATTTCTCGTATGGCGCTCTGGCTGATTCCAGTGTAAGTGACAACATCACCCTCTTTGTCGGGCTTGAACTTTTTTATCGCGTGTACGCTGTCGGTCCCGTCCTTGCTGATAGCCTTGTACACGCGACCATATGTTCCTGAGGAGATGAAGCCGGCAATCTTGTATTTGGAAGCTACTGTCTGGTGTGCAGCATCTCGCTTGGACCTATAATAACGCATAGGGTCTGGTTGCCAGCCATTTTCACCTTCCATCGTTATCGTGGACTGAGTCCAAGGTCATCACCAGGGTTACGATGAAGGGGAAGCTTGAGAGCGATCGATTGAGTGACGCGCTTCTCAACTCCGGACTTCCACGACGATGTCACCGCCCCCTTCTCAAGAGAGCTTCACCTTTACAGTTGGAAAGCTTGGTGAGATTTCCGTCCACTGTGATCCCAGATTTTCATTGATTTTGTTTATTCTAGATGCCGGAATGGCTGTGGGTCTCGGATTCTTCAAGGTATACGCCAAACTGAACTGTGTCCTTCTGCGTTTCGTGCGCTTAGATCCTCCTGGGCGAGCGTGCCCACCTCATCGAGTTCCCGTCGCTATTATTACCGCCCGGTGTGACCGCCGGTTCAATCGTGAACATTGCCGTCCACCAGAACCACGCCGAGGAGAAGAAACGGGATGACGAGTTCTGGTCATTGCAGGATGAAATATTGGAAACGTTTGGTAAGCACTCTCCAGAACCGCCAAAGTTGAATGTGTGTGAGGATTCCTCGACTTGTACGTTCATACCGCTGATCCTGAATTCTCAAAGCTTCGGAACGTCACCCAAACTTCCATCACGCTTGAATGGTCACCATTGGAACTCGCCACTTCCAAATTGCGTTCTCTGGATATCTACAAGAACCGGCAGCGCCTTGCATCGATCCCGAACCCCCTCCAGAATACTTCTACCAAGTTGTCTGGCCTCGAACTGGACACTGAATATTCGATTCAACTCATGTTGCGAACGACCGGGGGGACTTTCCCCTCAAATCTCGTCCGCGTCAAGACGCATACTACGACGAACACATCTGGTATCCGCGTCTGTTTTGGGACGGTCCAGGATACAGAGCTTTTGGAGAGCGCGGAGGCGGCTCTGGAGGAGATGGGCGCGGGCTGGAGCAATAAGATCCAGATTGATACGACCCACTTCGTGTGCACCACGCCGGCCGCGACTCCCACTGCCGCTCAAGTGAGTGGGGGGGCTGTTGGGGTCTCTGGTCCAGGAGTCGAGTACCAGAGAGCGCTGCAATTGAGCATACCGGTCGTACAACCGCAGTGGATCCTGGCGTGTCTTGCGGAGAAAAGGTGGAGAATTGAACCGTTCACGAGCACCCAGTTCCCCCTGTTGACGTACTATCATTTTCAGATTGGTACCGATCCAGCAGTTTTATCTTGGGAACCCTCAGACACCTTCCTCATCCTCGTATCCTCGGCCCCAATCGATGTCTCAGGCTAGCCTCACAAGCCCGAACACGAACACGCAACCCAAAACCCATGCGAATCATCAATCGGTACCCGCGGTACACGCTTCGCCAACTAGTCCTACCATAAACCAATATGCTCCACCACCGCAACCGTCGCTGGGACCCATGCCCGAGGAGGTAGAGGGGGAATTGGATAATGACGAAGGGGAAACGTCGAAACAACCAAAGCGGACGGGTCGGAGGCGGGAGGGTACGATGAACAAGTCGTTCAAGTTCCCGCCTGACCCCACGCCCTCTGGGGTTCCTCCAGTCCCGGATATGCCCAAGGACCTACCAGGGGCGACACAGAAACAGAAGCCAAGTGCTGAAGGTGGACATGTGAGGAAGAGTGTGGGGAGTGATGAGGTGGCTATGATCGCGCCATCGGATGTAGAGGTTCCACCGCCGCCTCCAATAGAGAAGGAACGGGTGACCTCGAGTGTCTCTGATCTGGACGAGGTTGGTGAGACGGAGGAAATTTCGCTGAACTAGTGTTGTGTTATGGGGTGTGTACTCAGTGGGTCCGTATTCACATTCATGAATTGTGTGTGCGAAGGAGCGTCGCCGGCTGTGGTAAAAATCAGGGGTAACTTCTACTTTCAAGTTACAACTCGATTCGCGGTGGGGAGCCTTCCAACAAGAATATCTCCCTGACAACATCTGCTACACGTTGGGGATCGAACCGCTCCACGCCGCTGGGGTGCAGGGTACCGAACACGTCATCCGAGGACCATAATGGTTGTACCGGTCCGTTGTCCATTAGGTGCCTCGGCAGTTGCATGCTGGCCAACCTTGAATGCGCAGACGTGGAGGACATTCTGGGAGTCTGATTCATCCTGGAGGTGAACGTTGAACGTGGGTCGCGGATATCAGACCCAGAGAGCAGTATCTCTCTTGCTTTCATCAACTTTATCACCGTTGGCAACCCCAATTTCTCCCCTTCTTCCTCTGATAGTGAGTCATGGCGCTGACAGAGCTCTTGATATGCCCCGCTTAGCCACTGAGGGATATTGTGCCGGACGGCCAGGACTACGCGCTCGATTGGGTCGACCCGGGATTGGATCGCTTCGAGTTCGCGGATCGAGCGGGCGCGAATCTTATCGCAGATGAAACGGGTCGAGAAGGAGAGGAGGGAGACCAAGGATTCTAATGTGAAGGTGTATTCGTCGTGCATCCTGTGTTGAGGATCGTCAGAATGCCTGGCGGGTTTCGGTACCAGAACTTGGGTAGTACGTACCCGAAGTAAACAAAGCCCAGGAAGCTCTCCATCTCCTGCTTCGTCACCCCCGGGATTTCGATTGGTGAGGTGTCAGATTTTCCCTCGGTCGTCCCCGAGGATCCACCGGCCCCACCAACAGGCAAGGAGAACATGTCTGCGAAGATTTGGGATTCTCTCGTAAAGTAGTATCGGTGGACACGAAACAGTGTGCCATCCACCTGACGATTGAACCATTGATGACGGTCGCCACAACCAATCAGTCGCCTGAGCGGTCTGTTGATGATGTGAGGCTCACGAGAAGGACAACGGATCCGTCGTCGAAGTAATACTCCCCATGGCGTTGGGACATTGTGACTAGGTGGAACACCTGGGGTGGGGTATGAACGTGAATAACGGAGAGCAGGTTGTTGGGTTGGAATTGGGAAGAGTCGTGTTCCGTTTGCTGGGGCGCTTAGCCGCCAGATCTCTCTGTTTGGTCACCCGCCTTGATATTTGTATCCGTCTGATCGCAGCCACTGCGGTGAGTACTCAGTATGTCCCACAGTTCTTGACCGCGGGACTGCCTGATGCCGCTCTTAGGGTTGCCAGTCTGACCCCCAGTCTAACCTCCCCCCTTGAGTTTGAGATCAAACCTAACCCGCACTGAGTGCGGGTCGCACTGCGAGGACCAAAGTGTCATAACACTTCACGCCCCGGAGTGATATCGACTACCCGCTCAGGACATCGGACGCGGTTTTAATGAAGGAGGCCCTTGGCGTCGCCTGCGACGAGAAGTGGGACGGGGGTGCAAGCGACTTCGAAATGGTGGTCGGCACATCGATAACGCAAATGGTACGCACGCACATTGTATTGTTTCATCGCGAAGGTCAGGAACCCACAGACTTGTTCTCAGACCTCGTAAAGTTGAAGATGTGGGGTCCATCACGATCCTTCTTGACTTCTCAAAACTCTTCCGACAAGATCGAGGTGCAGGCCCTCTGGATTATCGACAGCGCGATCCAAAACAACCCTTCCGCTCAAAACTTCGTACGCGTTTCGTTACGGCACGCACTGAACTCGCGGGTTGACTGTAATCTACGCTAGTACCTCGACCTCGACCCAGTACCACTACTGTCATCGCACCTCTCGCCGACGGTTCGATCCGCCCCAAATTAGGTCGAAGGCTGTGTACGCGCTGTCTGGCCTCTGCGAACACAACTCCAGGGCAGTGGAATAATTAGGTGAATCGGGAGGCCAGGAAGCTTTGTCTCCGCCCCCTATCTGTCTTCCCCCCATCTCATATTGGGACATCGGGGTCGACATTGACTCGGACATCGCCGACCGGCGAAAGGTCGCATCCCTTCTGAACACGTTGCTGGTCCGGAGAGACTGAACCACCGGATGCACCCTTGAATCTCCAAATGGCCGGCTCCTAGGTTCACCGGCGCCCGTTCACCCGAATTCACATGCATCGACAGTCAGCGACCCCTCTTCAACAATCACCTCGGAATCTGCCGTGAAAACGTTTGGAGGAACGCGGGCTGCTTCGCGCCCTCGTAAGAGCGTTGATCGCTCCCGTTACCCGTGGCCAAGATGGAGGATCAGAGGGCGATGCGGATTTTGAAGAAAACATTGTCTGGTGAGTGTTAGACCCGGCGACCCCTGCCGCCCATTCTGACAAGCCTTCGTGCTTAGGACCCTGTCGACCTATCTGGCAGCTCGTGCTGGGAGATCCCCTCTTACACTTGTCGGGGACGCGGATCTGGGTACTCTGAATATAGTATTCACTGTGTGCCACTGAGTTTGAACTCTTAATCAATGGGGTCCATCGGATGCAACGGAACGCGGTGCTTGACCCGACCACCATGGAGTGTTCACGGACCCTCACCCTTACGCACTACTCTTGGGCTCGAAGCTTCAAGCACACTCTGGAAGCTCTCGAGGGAAACCGATGTGAAAGTACTTCTGCAATTGCTGCTGGATTCCCCCACCCACCAATGGCCGATGAAGCTGTGGCTGCGACCCCTGGGAACAGAGCCCAGTCGTATGGTTTCCGTACATCATTGCACACCACCAGGAACGGGCCCGTCCCGGCGATTGGACACACAAATCAGACCCTAATAGTTCATTGGTGTTTCTGGCATCTTGGCCGGGATGAGGATTGTGGTAACCTCGGGGGGCCCAGGGGGGGGGGTTATCCTGACATTGCATTGGCAATGTTCCAGGTGGCAGGAATGAGTCTCAATGACCAGCCCATCCCAACCAAAGAATCTCACGCTTGGCCACCGATCATCGAGGGCAAATACCGTAATCTGAGGCTGTTGATCCCTTCTGCAGCATACCTTCACCCTAGAGCGTACCATTGATATTATTTTGTAGAATGTCTCCGTTTGGTGGCACTGTTTACACTGGAAAAAGAAAGAGTACTTCTTTTTAGTACATTCCAGTACATACTCGTCTGATCGTAAAAATTGTGTACTGATCCGGTCTGTACTAGCCCGGTACTAAGTCTAAACACTACAAATCTTGTAACCACATGTAACCTCAAAGGTCTTCCGAAAGGGAACTCGTAGACATGGCGTCCCTGTCATGGCCAGCCGACTGGAGTGACGAGGAGTCCTCGGACATTCCTGCAGACCCGCTCCCTGAGGATGAGTCGGACTTGAAGCTGTCAGATGTCGAAATATCCGTGATGGAACTTTGCGATGATGTCGCAGGGCTGGCGATTTCGATGTTGGCTGTGGGTCCACTTCTGTCGATGAAGTTCCACTTTCCCCGGTCATGGACCCAGCCAACACTACACTGAACCAAGTTTAAGTCGATGAAGTGCGATTTTCCCATGGTAGAGTATTCCCATAGGCCGTCCGCGTTTTGGGTCGCGTTGCAGGTCTTGACATGTGCGAGAAGCACCGTCTCGGCTTTGGGGTGGTAAAGTTTGGCGGATGGAGGGATGTCGAGCTGAATGATGCGCAGGAGTTGAGCGAAGGACGTTTCCATGATGGGTCCTCTGGTAGGTTGTTCGAAGCATTCCTATCAACGAGTGATTCGTACTTTGACCAAGCGAGTCAGCAGCATTTGCGTGCGAGAACCGAGGCACTGACCCGGACGAAACAACAAGTGCGCCGTGCTGGTGTGTCTTCGTTGACGAGTGCGTACCCTTTGATCCTGTCACCACCATCAGCCAACTGGGCCCTCCCCCACTCTTTCACGTGGTCTGGGATGTAGTTGCGGGCGGTTGTGGTGGAAATTTTTCGTGTCCCAAAGTCTGGACTACATCGGGTGATGATGAGATCGGAAAGTTGTCATCGGAGACCTTCATTGATGTTGAGCCTCTTTCTTGGGGCTAGTAGTGTATATTGTGGGTCTGTTCAACACGAATTGGCAACCATTGCACACGAAGGGGATGGAGTGAACCATACACTCGCTGAACCGATCCTTTTTTACCCTACCACGCTTTGCCTTCAATGTAAGTTTCTTCCTCAGGCCATACTTCATCAAGATCACGTTGAGCTGTGCCATTTCGACAATTCGGCGGTTAATGCTTGCATAAGGGTGGGCCCTGCTCCGGACAGCCCTCCGTTTGATGAACCCACAGTAGCGTTCCATCACAAATGCCCACGTAGCCCACACTGGGCCAGCTGCTTTGATGCCATCCGCGATGTGGAGGAGGCTGTGAATAGTGACCGGGCAGGCCGAGATTCGCGACGGGTCTCCCTGATAAAAGATTCTTCGCATGGGTGAGCTCGTGCATGAGCCGGAGTGATCCCTGTTGAACTCGGAGACGTCTGAGGCCTACGGTTCGACTCAGACAGGTGTCGCATTTACTGCAGACACCCAGTAGCGCCCGGTAGCGCCTATACGGCAGCAACCGGTATGATAGCGCCTATGCGGCAGCTCGGAGAGATGCGGTGTGTGCGCGCCCATCAGCGCAGCCCCCGGTAGTATAACCATCACGTGCCCTTAAGGCAGCCGATGTATACCCGCACCCTTAAGGTGCCAAGCACAACCAAACATGGTCTGTGCGCATTATGCACATGTATAAATACATGACCCCTCCATGCAATAATAATAACGCTTCTCTTCTACTCCCCTACTGACTAGAAGTCCCTCCCCTCATCCTAAGGTAAGAGTAGAGTATCCTGTTGTAGTGTAAACCTATCTCTTGTAGATTATACCCCACAACCATTGCTCAACAATCCCCCGAAAATAAAACTTACTCCTCATATTCCTTTACCCACTCCTGAAACCCAATCTTAATTTCCTCCAGCTCACTTCGCGTGATAACCCAACTGACGCATTTGTTGATGAGGCGAACGAGCTTCATGAAGTGATCGTAGTACTTCTGATCGGAGAAACGGTCTCGAAGGAGGATTGGGGCCAGCCACATGGCCCACATGGCCCACTTTTCAGTGGTCATGCTGGAACGGTCTGTCTCGAGGTTGGGGACCTGTGCCCCGAATGCTGTTGGGATAGTGTTACCAGATGCTTCCATCAGCGAACGTCCACTTTACTTATTTGATCGGAATAAGTGAAAAAAGACACCAAAAAGCAGGAATAAGTGGGGTAAGTGGGCAATAAGTGAATAATCGATAAGCTAGGTCTATTTGGTCAATATAAGTTGTAAAAA
>Ga0307509_10002527_pt1 | contig 29478 bp, 28 predicted proteins | sample 10_EM_MG_FD_202245 | JGI IMG/M metagenome (GOLD analysis project Ga0307509, IMG submission 202245) | Populus trichocarpa ectomycorrhiza microbial communities from riparian zone in the Pacific Northwest, United States - 10_EM | ecosystem: Host-associated > Plants > Roots > Unclassified | place...
TATTATTATTATTATTATTATTATTATTATTATTATTATTATTATTATTATTATTATTATTATTATTATTATTATTATTATTATTATTATTATTATTATTATTATTATTATTATTATTATTATTATTATTCTTACTCTTACTTGTTTATTCAAATGTTTTTTTCTTCTTTTATTCAAGTTCCTACAATACTTCGCTTATGTACTCTCAGTCTTTATTTCTCCTCTCAAATGTCATACTGTTCCATTGCTTGTAAGACACACACCCTGGCTCTGTACCATGAATTTATGCCTGTCCCTTGTACATCTAATTATAAACTTTACAATTCCACACTACTTAAGGAATACTCATATTTATTATCTACTATATTTATATCTATTTGTTATTATTAAATAAATTTAATATTCTTATAATAATAATATTATTACCATAACTAAGAAAGCAAAAAGTTTTATTTTAATTCTACTATTCATTAGTTAACATATTCAGATAATCTGCAAATCCTTATTTCTACAAATTCTTTATCAGCTATATGTAATTTTAAGTTTTCAGAAAGGTTCTTGCTTTAAGAATCCCCTCTTGACAAAGCATTCTTATGTTTTCCTATTATTTATAGGTTGAAAATTAAGCAATTTTTTTTGCCATATTTCTAATTACCTATATTTTATTGAATTATAGGGTTATTCTGCATTTTCTATAATTGTTTCCATTCCGTTTAGTTTGTCAGTCTATTATTGTACTAGGTATCATAGTCCAAACATTGTAACCAAAGCTAGAAGCATAATCATCAACTTTGCTCGATAATGCAAAATCGCCAATAGTCGCTCCCCCCCCTATTGTAGAGAGATACTGGCACCCTGGCGGCACCCTCCCTCAGAGACGCATCAAAATCCCGGGCGCTCGTGTGGAACAATGAAGACACACTCGGCCAGAACACACACACTACCGGTATGCCTCTTCCTATAAACACTCATACTCATGCCCAACGACATCGACATAAATTAGAATGCACTCAATCTATCGATCGCCCTCTCCTCTTTCCTCCTCCTCGCTTTCCGTATCATATGTCTATACTAGAGAGCTCTTTATCCCTTGACAGTTGCACCACGAAGTTTACCAGAAGAGCCAAGGCAAGTATGTTCTAACAGCACGGTTAATCCCAGCTTTGATATTTCTCTGCCTACCAGACAAAGGTCAGGAAACCTCACAATCAAGGGGCAACGCTGGTTTATTATCGCGATATCCTCTCTTCGAGAAGGTGGCTGATGAAGGTTTATGCGCTGTGCCTTCGCCTACGTGTCAAGTGGTGTGGAAGTATGACTCCCTGCTGCTCCAACATCGTAATGTAAGCATTCTTGACGAGAGTCCACAACTATTTTACCTGCCCCTCCCTCGCTACCACACCGCATAGCATGATGCCCAGCGTGCGGAAACTTTCGATATCTTCTTTCCTCGCATCTTGTTTACACATGAAAAAAATAAAAAATAATGAATAGCACTAGAGAGCTCGAGTTAGTAAAGGGAGGTTTGGCCCTGCGTACGGGAACCGACGGCTCTATTTCAAACGAAAAAGATGATTGTTTCCATCAGACCTATACCATCGTTGCACTCGTGTTTCCCACCAAGAAAAACCCCTGCTTCCGAAAAAAAAATTAAAAAAAAATAGATGTATACGAAACCCCCCAGCTTGTTTACCCGGGTCTACTTTTTCTTCCTAGTCGAAATTAATATCGTGTTTCTCTCACAAAAACACTGGCTACTGTACATGCTTGAATAGGTGATGGACTATGATATGAGGCTGTTGCAATGGAAAATGTTTCTTTAAATGGGAAGATCGAGGTTGAAAAGTCCCGCTGAAGATCTACCGCAAGTTCGGGAAACGATGGGCCCACCCTTCCCGCCAGTCCTGTAAGGCCCACGACCCCTGGTCGCGTCGAACAAAACCTGTCCGATCAGGACGGACAGCTCCGCAAAAAGTCAACTTGGCGAAGGTTGTGTGTTACACCAGCCGAGATCACCTCAGCATTCGTCGAGCTTTGCATTCGCAGGTCAGTGCGCAAGGCCTAACGCCTCCCCTCCAACAACTCCCCCACTTGCGCACCTCCTTCACTCACAGGACTGGGGAGGGGTGAGAGTGTCAAATTTTTTTTTACCCCTCTTGTTTAACTGAAGGGAGTTGTACAGTACTCAGTAGTACGGACTTGGTGGCTTTCATGATTGAGGGGAAAAAGTGATTGTGGCTCTGCGAATGCTATTGCTTTTTTGCCATTGACCCGGAGAGTTGGGTATTGGAAAAGAGCTTGCAGTTGAGGATTAGCCGAAAAGCAGGACCATTGCGATTTGGAAAGCTTTTCATAGCACTATCCTCCAGGTGAGGAGTTCGCTAAGAGCCTCTTGCGAAAGTCTCCCAGAGGAAGGAAGGGGATGAATTTTCTCCACTCTTCCCAAGCGGTATCACCGTTTCCTCAGCCCAATGTAAATTGACTCGAGTACGAGGACTGTACCGAGTTTTGGGTGCGCGCCCATCTGCAGACACACTTGTCACCCATCTGCCGTTATAACGCCACCAAGTCAGCCACCCCCGACGCGCTTTAACGAGAATCAAGATTTCAGAACCGGGGATCCTCCTATGGTTCGACACACCTGTCACACAGGGAGCCTCATAATAATCTTAGTCAATCGTTCTTCATCTGGGAGTACGGTAGGCATTTTGCTGGAGCCTTTGAAAAATAAAATAGGGGCCAGAAGAACAAAATAAAAAAAGACAGTACTCGAGCAGAGCAATACATTCAATGTTCTGCGACAGCAAAGTGTTGGGGTTTGGTCCAGACCTCAATTAGTCTACGTTTTCCTAGCGGAGGGGGGGCACGGGAACAGTCTCCTCTAAAGAAGCGGACCGCTTATCGAAACGCGCAAATCGCGGATCCGGTTCCCCGGTGGTGTTCCGCATGTTGGCGCCTAGAAATGATTTCTATTGGAGTTCTCCAAATATGATCAAGGACTTGTGATGGATTTCTTTAAAATGTGAAAAATAGGAAATTTTACCATGGGACTTCTGCAGAGCGTTCACCGCAGCCAAGTGCAATATGGGTACCGGAAGCCCACATTAAACCTGACCCATATTATCGTATCCTGAGGAAACTCTCGATTATAAAACAGCCCGGAATGCCTTTCGGAGTAGAATTGTGAAATCCAAATGAATTTTTCTGCGGGTATGGTATGTTTATTCACAGTGGGATCTCTGAATGTATGGTTCGCTATTTTGCATGGTCCCCTTGCATGCGCAATATGTTGCTGGCGATCTTTGATCTCCCGTACACAAACCCACAACATAATAAAATTAGTTCGTCCGTGTCAATGCTATCCCGGTCAAAATGGGATAGAGGAAGCCGTTCCTTTTTGATCAAGGTCTCAGCACCAACCAAAACCCTTGCCCGACAGCCGAAACATCAATGATTGAAGGGAGTGATTGGGGGTTAATGAAATTTTGAAACTGGCTATCCAGGGTTTTTTTTATCTCGACTTGATGCACTGATCCGAGCTGATTTGGGCTCTGGGCAGCGCCTCGACGCTCTCCCTGCTCGTTCCATTTTGACCATTTGCATGCCCAAGGAATGTCGAGGGGAGCGTGCCAATGGTCATGTCCGCAGCACGACTCCACATCTCGTCCTCACTTGGCATTTGTTTTACTTCAATATCCCGTTCATGATACGATTTCGTTCCCCGGCCAAAAACTTCAGATGTTCTGCCTCAGCTGTCAATTGACCTCAAAATGAGACAAGTATCAGTTTTTAGGAAACCTAGGCCACCCTAATTATTCCCCCTTGTCGTTGACCCGTAGCTGGTGGGCCCCCTCTTAGAAACGCCCACGTACGTAAGTTAGTCCTAAATCATGATATTACCCTCAAGGGGATTGGTGAGTTGACAAATTTCATAATATAGAAACAAATATATCGATTAGATTAATTACCCACCCAGGCCGAAAAAGAAGCAATACTTGTATGTGTGTGATGTTGCGGGCCCCCGCACCAGCAGATTCAGCATACGAAAGGCACCAATGGACAATGATTCGAACAAGCCACGGGATAGGATCCTACGCCCGAGGCAGGGAAGTTGGGCCAAACAAACAGGATTAGGAAGTAAACAAATCTGCCGCCACTTCTGCTCCTTCCAACCATGAGCTAGGGTCTGTTCCTTTCGATTGACCAGCCAGGTCAGTCAGTAAGCACATGCGAACACGGGGAGTTCGTGTAAGAAAATATCTGCCGGCCCATCTTGGTTTTCAGAGATAAAGAAAGGTGTTAACCCTACCCAAACGAGAAGACCAAAATGGAGGTGAGGGGAACGAAAAGGAGGGGTTACAGGGAACACGATGTGTCACCCTCCCCTATTTCTTTTGAAGTGGTCCGATTTGTTTACTTTCTTTTCGCCTCGGACTATCGTCACCCCTTCCGATTTTTATGTGAGTAAATAGGCTCCTTGCGCGCCCTTTCGTCATTGATATGAAATTCGCGTGTAGTCATCTCTCGGAGAAATCGAAAATTTCGGCCATTATCGATGGTCCAGCGCGATAAAGTAGTGACGGCTACCCGAGACATGCGAGGGAACAAGGCCTCCGAAAAGCTTCCTCCGCTTCTCTAATTGTCTCCGGGAACCAGGTATGTCTTATAAAAACACAATTGCCGCACCATCATGAAGGCGAGCATGGGAACGGTAGCTGACCAATTTTGAGAGCAACAGAGTGTCTGCCAAAAGCAGCCTGTCTGTAATTTTTCACAGCCAACGTCGTGACGAGTCTGGGTGGTGCAGTATCCGCGGATGTGTGCAGAACTGCGGGACCACGTTTGACAACATTCGCGTATTTTGGATGATTAAGGATTAAGAATATGCTGAGAGCCGCTCCCTCCTTTCGTCGTCTGATGTTTGGTTTTCTTCTCTGCTGCTCGGTGTCCCACCTCTGGTTTTGGTCATTTGACTCAGGCTTGGAACTAGGTCAGCGTAAAAGAGTTCGGACAATCGTGGACCCCGTTATCGGAACGGCTCACAGAGTGAGGCTGTCCCACCAACGATTCCTCAACTATTGTTTCCTGTTGATCGTTCGGTTTTTCGTCAACCATTCTCTAGAAATGAGCTTTCAATTTCCAAGTTTCTGATATTCCTCTCTCATGCACAGCCCTTTGTGCATGGTTGGAAGGTTGGGTTGACAGCGGCTAGAATATTCCAAAGTTACAAATCGGATTCGGGAAGAACATCGTTGGAATTGGGAGAATGGGTCATACATACATACAGGGCTGCACTAGTACTTGTACAGACATGTAAGATTCCCCCATTGTATCTGTGCTTTCTGGGGTCCTGGGAGTTTGGAATTTGCCGGAGTTGCTCTTTAGTCGGTTGATAAACAAGGAGCGTGAGAGGGAGAGGGGGAGAGGGGAGAGGGGGAGGAGTTGAAAGGAAGGAGAGAAGCCGTGGTTAATCTCGGGTATAAAGGGAAGGATCTCATCTACAAGTTATAGTGGAGAGAGGGATGGCGAACATGGTTGATACAAGCAGTACACACACATCTCCTAGGGTACCAGTACAACTACGATACCTACCTTGCTGCACTTAACGGTTTATGAAGTACTCGTGTCTGGATGCCTCGACGCCAAGATTAGTGCCGATGGGTGTAAATCGGGGGGGTTTTAGCGCCAAGCGTCGGATGCTTTATGAATTGCCGGGTATTATACCATGCCACCGGTATTCAGTGCCAGTACCGGTACAAGGACTTACATCCTCATTTACAGACCCTTTTAACGCTGCACTTGTACGAGTCTCACTTATTGTGAAGAGGAGTTTCAGTGAGACCCTTACAATATCAGTCAGCCAAAGGGTCCCCAGAACGCGGAATCTAATCTGCGGGATGTACGGTAGTGTGGAGAGTCGAAGGAACATCTCTTTTGTTTTTTGATGTTGGTACTTGGCTACATTTGGAATGGTCAGATAGATGGGTAAATTTGACAGCGTCGAACCGAGACGAAGAAACTGCCTCAAGTAGTTAGAGCAGAGAGCAAGTCTTATTCTGTCCCCCAAATTGGGTAAAGCGGAGTTGGTTCCTACCAAACAAATGAGAAAGAACATCCAGGAGGAGTAAATTTACTTACGCCCCTGGTTCTACTGAAATTAACGGTACAACCCCCAACTCGGCAGCGGGCACGAGAAACCCCTTTCTGAGGTCTGTGTTCGCTCTCTCATCCGCCGAGGGTCACCTTTTCGTCCTGGGACTCCCTTGGAGTTCTTCCTCCTTTCTCCTCCCTTTCCCTTCTTTTCCTCTTCACCCTTACTTCGGTCCCCTATCCTAATCCTTCCCCCCGCCATTCTTTCCTTTTCCACGAGCAATTCCAATTGTCCGGCTTCACTCTTTCGCTGGTCTTTTTGAATTGTTTTGCACTCGCTCACTCACTCTCTAAGCAAAAAGAAACAAACAAAATAATTTTCACGCTTACTGTGTCTTCCCGATACCATCCATACCTTTGCCTCACGGTGTGTTCGTTTCTACTTACTTTTCGTTAAGTTTGTTTAGCGGCACAATTCGGCCTTAGTGATATAGTGAGTCTCCGCTGACCTTTCATTTATTCAATTGCTGCGCTGCGCGTTGTTGGATCCGTCAGCTGCCACCGCCACATCCCAAAATGCCAAATTTAGATTGCACCTGGTCTTTATCTCACCATGCTAAACTTTGCATCACACTTGCACATTCGTTCTTGCCTATCTCCACACCCCACCAGTTACAACTTGGCCCTGCCATGGCTAGCTCTCCATTCTCCGCGCCCCCCCTTCTATTTTCCCTCTTCATGACATGCCGTCTTCCCATTTTGTTGTCGCGGTTGCTGATGGGACATTGACAAACAGCTGAATCAGCCACGATCGTTACTAGTACACCACTCTAATCGACAAAATACCTCCTCTCCCTCCTTCATCTCGTCTAGAGGTTGTCTGTCTGTTGGCCCCTCAGTCCTGTCCGCTCGCTGGTTTCACGATACCCCGACAGCAAACGCCAACAAATAATAATATAATATTGTCCTTTCGCCATGCCTGCTCTCATTACACGCCGTGACGACGACCACCCGCCAAGTATCCACGAGAACAACACCATGACCCACCTTCTTATTACTCTAGTTGTTTTAGTTTCCTTCGGTTTGGTGCTTGGAGGTTCACTCTTCTTCATCCGCCGTATTCGCAGAAGCCGCAAAGTCGCTGGTACTCTTCCCTCTTACGAAGCATCAAACAAGAATCACCGTGGCCTTACGATCTCTACCCGTGATTCTGTCCTCGTATACTCCGAAAAACAACACCTCATCGATAACTCATCGCCAATACCTCTTACACCCGAGAGCATTCCCGAAATTCGGATTACATTCCCAGAAGAAGAGGATAAGCAAGGGCGCAGGGTCTCCGGTAGAGTTGTGGTTGTAGAGGTTGGTGAGGCTGGAGTTGGGTTTGTTCGTCCTTTGGAAAACGACGGTCTTCCACCATATCAGCAAAAGCCGGAGGAAAGGTTTGCATCAGTCGACCTGGACAGGATTGGTGGGTTGAAAGAGAAGGAGACTGCTCCTTAAAGAATTCAGCTCTTGGAAAAAAGGTGATGACTGTGGCGGATCGCCTTTTTCACGCGAGTCCCTGGGGGTTTGTTCATTCTTTTCCATGCCAACATCTTTTTTCATCACTTGTATCGACTTCTTTTTGGCGCAGGCGGAGAAACGAACGAATGGAGTCTAACAGTCACTCATTCTCTGGTCATGTGATCTATCTGCCGAAACGATGTGGATCTCATATCTCGACTTTACTTTATTTTACGAGGGGGTTATCTTGGTCACGGTTGGGTTTCTTTCAATGTTTGGGAATGGGCGCTCGAGGGATCCCTCCCAGATAGAGGGTCGAAGGGCAGGTAATGAGCTACCTTTTTTCCGCCCTCGTCGGGTGGATACGATATCAATAAAAAAACGGCAATAACCAGTACGTACCGGTATTCGGCGTGGCATCAGTTCTCGTTTCTCTCTGCAGTCAATTGCTATCCCCTCGGCCCAGCTCCCGCCGTTTCTTTCATTCTTTGGGTCCCATTTAACGTGTAGTACTTCTTAATTATTTTGTATATGTCTATGGTTTCCTTCTTTTCGATATAACGCCCATCACCTTCATATTTCGGGAGTTAGCCGTCTTTGATACCCCTTTGTCCCCTCTGCCCGTGTATAATAGACGCACGATTGGAGGAGCTTTTGTCGATACTCTTTTTTTTGCTTATCACTTTCTAACCCAACTGCTTTCTTCTTTTCTTTACCTTTTACAATATCCACCCTTGGAGAGGGGAAATTACCTTGATGAAACGGTTGGGTTTGAAAAATTTGTCAAATAATATGGGTAGTCTCGTCGTTACGTTACTTTAAGTTCGTTCCAGCTGAACAGCGAGAGCTGAGAAATTAAGATGTCATTTTTGTCATTTTCCTTCCACCACCACCCAGCCATTCGGGTGCAGTCACTTACCGGTATGCGCGATCATCCGGGGTTCGAAATGAAAGAAAAGAAAAAGAAAAAACTAAATTTACTCGTAGAGGCGCCGTCGAAGCTCTAACAGTACCGGTAGACCTCTTTCCCTTCTCTCTCCCTCTTCCCCAACCTCATCGTAAGCGACAGAGGTGGGTGTCTACGAGTACCGGTATCATACAGTGCTGTGTTTGTCGTCTAAGTTATATGTTGCCTACCGAGTGGAACTGTTATGAAGTACTCGAGTACCGGCAACTTAACCCGCATCTGAGAAACTTCTGGCCCTATTTTTAGCGCTCCCTGTCCCACCTCACGGCGCAAAAGGAGAAACGCGCCCTCCCACCACAAGAAACTTCTGGGCACCCGAACCATCTGTTCGCCCTTGTCTCGCGCTATCCGCTGCCCTTACATACCGTACCGGTACTCGGGGGGGATCAGTGGAAGAAGAAAAAATAAAAAAGTCGGAAAACCAATTCCGCTGATCCCATACGGTACGGTACTACCTAACGGGTAATAAGTTCTCGGATAGGGGCGAAAGATTCGGAAAACCACTTCTGCCGATCGCAACGAATCTCGACGGCCGAGACAAGAGTTGTGTTTCCCGATTTTTAGTGATCGCTCCCCCCTTCCCCCACAACACCCCCAGCATTCTCATCATCACGAGAACTCACTCGTCTTCTACACTTCTGCCCCCCAAAGTGCGCGATACCGGTACGCTACGGACGGATAACATAATAGCTACGATAAGCTCTATCGGCACGATTCCGTATTAAACCACACACATTCACACACACACACACACACACACACACGCCATATGCCTGGATTGGCGGTGTCTCCAAAATAAATTTGATAAACACACACACCAGGTGCAATACGAGAGTGTGATATAAGACTCGTACCGTACTCTATTGTATCATACTCGTCAAAGTGTTTCTAAAAAGCAACTGCCGTCGCACACACAACAAATATCTCGAGTACACAGGAATACCGTACACACACGGCCCAGATTCCGGAGAAAAGGGCCAAATTCTTTTTCGCGGTGCGGTGCGGGGGAGAGGGGAGAGGGGGGTTGGGGTTGGGGTTGGGGTTCACGGCGGTCCTTCCTCGGTTGTTTTTGACATTTGTCGTAGGGAGGGCCGATGGTATGTAGCGCTCGAGTCATTATGCGGTGCGATGCAATGATCGTCCACACACACACACACACAGACACACAGACACACACGCATACGCCAGCTGAAATCTGCACAGGAGGGCAAGGCTAGTATCATACTCGAGTACGGTACAAGTGCTCGTGTTTTGTGCTATCGTAAGGTAAGGCGGCAAGGCTACCGTTGTTTGACTTTATTGGGGGGGGGGAGAGACGGGAGCGGGAGTGGCAGGGTAGGGAGGGGAGGGTAGATTAGCTATCATAGGTGAGGGTTTTTTTCTTCTTCTTTTCCTTGGCTTTGGATTTGGGGAAATTTATTATTTCGTTCAGCCCTAAGCATGAGGGGCTTGGCGGGCATGGGATGTCACTCGGGGTGGGGTGCAGGATGCTGATGGAGGGGTGGGCCGTAGGTGTAGTGCCTGCACCGGCGCAGGCGTGGAGTGTGGAAATTGGGTTGTAGTGCTTAAATTATTACCCAATGCAAACGTACCCACTGGGGGGGTGATGCCCTTGGCTGGTTTATGTATGATATGTATATATCACGACTACCCAACGGCTTCATTTCGCCCTCTATCGTCCGATCCATCGATCCATCTTTTTTAATGGATGGGCTTCCATAATATATATGAAGAAAGAAAAAGAAAGAACGAGCGCCCCCTACATACTTGGCACCTCCGCCTACGAAATCATATCGAAAAAAGAAAGAAAAAAAGAGAACTCCCGACCATGATCGTGCAAAAGTTTTGTTAGTGAAAGAAAGATATAGACAATCAATCGCCATTTTGTTTTGTTCCCACCGACGGACCTTTCCTATGACCCTGAACACCATCGCCAGAACAACAGACAGCGCGAAGAGAGGTGAGAAAAATAAAAATAAGAGAAGACATGGTACAAGTTTGTGGGGATAAAACAGACCGAAATGATAGAAAAAGCAGAACTTTTGTTTTTTTAAGAGTCCCCGAGTTTGTTTGAAGCGTGACCTAAGAAAAATAAAATAAAAGAATCGAGATAACACCAACCCAAGCCCGAAAAAACGAAAGGGTTTTTGGAAAAAAAAAGGTAGAGAAAAAAATTATGAACTTGAATTTGAGAAGGGAGAGAAGAGCGGGTGGGGAATATAGGAGGATAAAGGACTGGGATTGCACTAAGTGAATCTGCTAAAGTCCAGGCTCATCAGCAGATCCTCAGTTTCAGATTGATCTGCGTCACCGTTCACCTGGGCCGAGTTTCTGTAACTATGATCTGAGGTCGAGGTCTGTGCGCTCATTGCTGAAACACGCCTTGACCCCGGGGCGATCGAGTTCTGCCCGGGGCTCGTTGTTCCGCCGCCGTTGCCGCCAATCGGCACGCCGTTCCCACTTAATCCCGGGTGCGTAATGGGGGTCCGCTCTCTCAATTTGGTGATGCTCCTCAGACGATGCCTCCAGTTGGAAATATGTTCTCCACCGCCTTCGTTGTAGACGTGTGAATAGACACTGGCATTGAGTGCGAGATTGCGAACGAACGCCGGGAGTGATGCATCCGAGACGATTTTAGGCTCCTGGGCGGGACTAATTTCCGAAAACCCTTCCTTGCACACCATCTGAACCCTATAAAATCTTCTATCCTCAGACCCTTTCCTTAGCAGACGTGATGATACAAACCCCGAGCGTGCCTCAGGCGTGATGATTATGCTAACAAAGTTGAACTGACTAGGTATCGTTCCGAATCTCCATGGGAGCCCGGAGTTGTTGAAGACAATGTTGACAAAATCGTTGCCGATATGTCGCTTTTTCATAGTACATTGAGGGTCACCGTCCATCATCGGCATCATTGTCGTGATATGAAAAATGATCTGTGTAATACGGTCGCTCCAGAAAAAAGCAAACTCGCCATCAAGGTTGTCCTCACGATCCAGGCCTCCGGTATTGATATCCGTACCCTTTAGAGCAATTAGATCGCCAAGGCCGTCGATAAAATCGGTGTAGTCAGGTGAGCCCATGGCATTCGATAGAATGTCTTTCTCTTCCGTTTGACCGGCGCCGACATAAACAACTCCGATCTTGTGGAAGTCGACAACCGGTATTCTGTCAAAAACGTCTAGCGCCCGGAGAGTCTTTTCGTCCTCCGGAAGTAATATAGGCCTGGTTTCCGACGGCCCGAGGCCCCCAGCTATTTGCAAAAGGAAATGGCTTGGAAGGACCCGATCTTGCTTTTGTTCTACGCCAGCAGCCGTATCGGAAAGTCCGCCAATGTCCTCCGGGATATTAGCCCATTTTGACTGCAATATACTGTGCAAATCTCTTGATTCTGGTTTCAGAGTGTAATAACTGGTGCCAGACTACGCGTAAAAAAGTTAGGAGAGGGCGTATACGGTGGTGCTAAGGTATCAAAAGACTTACTGCTCGTCTAACGACAACCCTTGAGATACCGGAATCTGGGGCTGTCTGTATAGAGAGGATAGAAGAATTATGCAGCCAATTTTTTGTTACTATTCCTGATGCTTGGGTGTCAATCTTATTTGGAGGTTTTAAGTCAATGTCCGAGAAGGTAAACCTTTGCAACATATCAATACAGGCCTGGCTTTGCTCGTCGACGGTGTTTGATTGATCATGTAAGACGAGACCTCGCGTTATCCAGGACACATATTTTGGCCGCTCAGGCAATCGTAACGAAAGAAACCATGTTGTTAGGACGTTGTAAGCTAATGTGAGGACGTACTGGGGTAGGTCGGGCTGTTCAGTTTGGGCATTGAGGTCGGTATGGTGTGCTTGGCCTTGGCCAGGGCGGTTGGTAAAAGTTGTTTTAATAAGCTGCTGCTGGGCTGTTGTTTCCTTTGTATGCTGAATATATCGGAAGGCGATACCAAAGATATTTCGAAAATCAGGCTCAGTGAAATTGCTATAGAGTTTTGGCAATTTGGCTAGTGCGGAGAGGAATTCGAGGATATGTACACTGACTGCAGAGGATGTGATAATCTGCGAGAGCTTGGTCAAAATCCCAGGCAAGAATTTGCTTGTTGAGCCTGGAAGCTCATAGCAACATATTGACAATGCATGTATACATGGCTTAGCTGTCCTCTGCCATGAGTGCAACCCCAGCTGAAATGCTTTTACGATCCCCTCAGTTTCATTTTTCGCAAAGTGCTGCTTATAACTGATGAGAGTAGTGAGTAAATTGATGAGAACGACAGCAATGTCTGCTTTCTTGACCTCAGGGGGAAGATCATCTGTGTTGGGTATTCGGTTGGTATGTAACTGGTCACACACATAACTGCGTAGCATGTTAATATGTGCCTTGCAATTCCTAAATGCGGTCTTGTTCGACAGTTGTGAACTGAGGTGAACGAGAACGTAGCTGTAAATTTCCCAATCGCAGCCCTGTTGTATAATTGGGATAACCTTCTCCATCCAAAGTGACATTCTGATACATAGGTGAGGGTCTAGGGACGGCCCTTCTCTCCTTGGAAAATCTGAAGGCGGATCATAGAAGGTGACAAGGACTGGACTCGCAAGATGCATAGGTTTCTCAGCAAGGGCTTTGGTTTCCGGAAATGACCAAATCTGAGGCTTTCGCTTTGGGCGATCATATTTCTCGACGACGGAACGGCTTGGATTTCTGAAGAGGAATGCTTGAGATACCGAGTTGCTTCTGTTGGAGCGCGACGAAGCCGAAGATTCCCCGTCACCTTTGGAGGTTATGGAGGCCGTCTCATCAGCCACTTTAGCCACTCGATGGAGCACTGAAGCTAAATGATTCGACTCGGGGTTTTCCGTGATAAAAATGGCGTTCTCGGAATCAGCCCTCAGGCGAAATAAAAGTCTCATAGCCGTTAGCCGGGTGTTGGGGTCTAGATCGACGGCTCCAGAGATCCTCACAAGTTGTTCGTATACCAGCACTGACTTGGCCGCATTGGTATTCATATTTTTAAGGAATATTCTCACTAAGCCACGAGCGACAATGCTGGTTTGTGGTCCTTGTTGTGGGCTTCTGACCTTGGTTGTCGAGTTTATTGATGACCTTGAACTAGCTACGCTTCCTTGCCCTTGTGGTGGTAGATCCGGCAGACCTCCGTCGAGGCCAATGTACTCGGTAAGTAGGGCCAACAGTGTTTTGAAGAGCTCCATACTGGTATCACTTGATACATCCACCACTGTCTTGACCAACGCATCGAGCACCTTTAAATCCTTCTCATTTTGGAAATCGTCAAAAACCGAAACAGCCAAGGTGTGCAAAACCTCATCTTCACAAACGTCTCTGATAGTCTCGTAGACATCTTTAATCAAGTGTAGGACGCTGATTCGTATGGAAGGGGGCCTGGTTCGTGTTTTAAAGAAAACGTTAAGCAACTGGCGGCAGTTGTCTAGCCACTCCGCACAGGAAGGATAACAAAGGTGTTCTGTGGAATAATAATTGATGACTAGCTCTGCTCCCGAATTTGGAAGATGCGAGTGAACTCTGATAAAGAAACCCATCACCTCCTCGGTCTGTTCAAATTCGGGATTTAGGCAGGCCACCTCTAATAGGGAAATGACTTGAATCAAGGCCTGGGATATTGCTACACCCACGCCGTCGTTTTCATAGGAATACCGTGTACTGTCAGACTCTGGGCCTCCACGTGTTGGCCCATGCATCAGTCTTGTTGCCCGACGAGAGCAGTGCACGAGAATGTTCAGAGGGACAGGCCATTCGTCAAAGGCAATCTGTGAGACTACGTCTTTGCTGCTTAAGATGGCGGCGATGGCTCTGCTTATCTCCAACTCTAGACGCATGCTGTCGGCAGAAAGGGCAGATTGAAAGGCGGACATGACAACGGTAAACTGAACAGAGGGAAGTCCATCTGTCTCGTTCGCTATCAAAAGCTTTTCTAAAAACCAAACGGCCCCCCTGAGGGTATTTGTGTTGCTGCTCCCTGGTGGATTTGTGGCAGGCGCCTCGAGGATCTCCCGTAAAACGAGGATGGAGTTATGGGCCATGTAGCTCTTGCAAAGGTTACTGACAGCATTCCAAGTGGCATCGGTAAGGTCCCGTAGTGTAGCATAGGCGCCGCATAATACTTCTATGCAGGGCTTGAGCGCAGGACGTGGGACATAGCCGTAAGTTATGAGGGTTTCGATAAAGGCTATTGAGCATTCGATATCCTTTTTGCTGGTCGTCTTCTTGCAAATTGATAGGACATCTGTGAGGAGCTGGTTTACCTCACGTTCTTCGAAAGACTTGAAGTTGAATTTGATAATGTCCGTTGTGAATTGAAAAAGTTCCTTTAAACAAAACTCTTCGCTTGAGAGAATCTCGCTACTCATTCTCTCCCGTTTACGGGTTTGGCGGATGATAGTAGACTCTTTGAACCAAGTCCTTAGCCATCTGGATAACAACCCCCCAATCTCCCTCTGGAATGTAGATAGGTCCCTCCCACCATTCGTAAGTGCAATCAACGCCTGTAGCTGGTGAAAGAAGTCCTCCGGGCGACTGTGAAGAGCCACTGTTCTATAGAGCTTGATTCGATCAAGTGACGATGGTTCGTACTGCTTAACGCAAGCGGTAAGGAGCTTGAACGCTGCCTGTCGAGCTTCTGGAGGGTTCTCCTCGTTGGTTAGGTCCTGTGCGTTGGTCCATATTTCCGTAACCGTTGAAACCGGATAATCCGCAACAATCGTCCTTAGAGCTTCGGCAGCACTAATACGGTCGTTCAAGGAATTGTTTGCCCTGAGTTTGTTTACCAAGACCTGCCCGCTGGTCGCTGCCTCCTCGCTGGAATGTTCTCCATATAGGCTGGGTCGATTGCCGTTGTTCGGGGGTGCCGCTGGCGTCGCCGGAACAGGATTTGGGGGTCCCCGGTTTAATCTTCCAAATGATCGGAGCACGCCGGCGATGCCGGAAGGCACTTTGGTAGAGTCCTGTAGCTGAGGTGGGTCGGTAGAGCCTGGGGTTGAAGGCATTTACGTGGCTGATAGGAGTGGTTAGCTTTGCTGCTGTTCATCGAGGAGTGGGAGAATAAGAAGCGTAGAGGGTTGAAGAAATTTTAACCCTAAGGAGAAGCTGATTGGGACGGAGGAGAGGAGAAAAAAAAAAAAAAGAGGCTGATCCAAGCGTACATGGTCACATGACCGCAAATGTAGTTCCAGAAAAGAAAGAAATGGTAAATAGCCAACCTTTGGGCCAAAATACTCGGGTGAGCGAGTGCTGCGCAGAACGAAGCGCAGAAGGGTGAGAGCACCACTCGCAGGATAGAGCAGATGGGAGAGATTTTGATATCGACACAATCCAGAAGGTTATGTAATAGTTGTGGACGGATGGATATGCAAAGTCGGTCATATAAACTTTAGGGCATGGACAGGAGGGATGAGTGATGACGATGGAGGGGTTGGAGGAGTAGGGGAAAGGAGGGGCAGGAAAGGGGTGTGGGAATCTGGGCGACGTAGTACGGTAAGGTATGCAGTGATATTTTCGGAAGGAAGCTGGTTGGATATGGGGGAGAGGAAGTCGAGAGCTATGAGAGGATGGTGTGAGTGGTTTTCTTTTCTTCCTTTTTTTTTCTTCCCTTTTCCTTTTTCCCGCCACTATTTTCGCCTTTTTTTCTTCTCTTTTTTTCCTTTAAACTCTCTTCAAAATAGTCCGGTTCTCCGTATCTTCTGAGACTAACTGTGTGAGTTGTTGTGACCTTGAAGGATTGGAGATGGACGGCGGATAGGAAATGGGTAAAATAACCAGGGAACAACTCAAGAGATGGGGAGGCGTGCGTTACAGTAAAGCGCAGGACGGGGATGGGTGTGGCTTTTTGTAATGGGAATGGATGTCCTGCAACTGCAACCTTTTTTTTCTTTCTTTTTTTCTTTCTTTCTTTTTTCTTCTTCCTTCCTTTATTTAATTGTGGGGGCACTCGATGAGAAGCAAAGGGGCATGAGAAGCAAGGCATTGCCGGTCGGCATCTGGGCTATGGTATGAGTATGAGTACGAGGACTGTACAGGTATTAAAGCTTTGTCGGGGCCTGAATATGATACAGTGTCATACTGAATAGTATTATTCTCAGTAAGTAAGAAGTGTGGGGTCCCCGATGACGATGTCCTTTGCTTGAATTGTGTACTTGAAGTTAGGGCTGCCGTGCTGCTCTCTGAGAATCACGCAGGATCATGCGTGCCTTTATGTACTCTTCTTACGGGTTGTTATAAGACAATGGCCCTAATTGACACATGGGCAGTTACTATTCTCAGTGAGAGCGAGGGTTCAATCGTTCGAATTGATTTTCTTCCCTGTGCGGCATGAAGGAGGCTCGTTGCGACCTGCTTGTGTTTGCCGCTCCAGCCCCTGCGGGATCATTTGTTTTTGTGCACGTCTTCCCTTTTCATCTTCCCCCACTATTTACATCTGTTTTCCACCCTCCTCAAATTTGATCTTGTACCAAACTTTTATTTCTTCAAGGTCCTTTCCCTCCAAAGCCATGACTGCGAATATTCAGACTCTCGCTCAGCTTCTAGACACTTCATTGATCCCTTCTCAGAACAAACAAGGTAGAGAGCCATTGCAATCTGGTGTTGTTGCGGGGTTGTCGGCTGCCATACAGAGCCTCAATAAACTTATTCCCCCTAGATCGGAACGGGAGCTGACAGATAATTTTTGTGTAGCTGAGATCTCCCTGCGGGCTAGTGAAAATCAAGAGGGATTTGCTCCTCTCTTGTTACAGATTGTTGCATCAGATAACTTTGCTTTGAATACTCGTTTAGCGGCTGCTCTGTACTTCAAAAACCTACTTGGGAGGAATTGGACTGTGGGTTCCCCCGGTCTTTAAATTATGGCGAGATGGCTAAAATTTTCTGTGTACAGGATGAGGAAGGCCGTTACAAGATGGCGGGGAGCGAGGTTGTGGCAGTCAAACGGGATTTGGTTGGGCTCATGATCACAGTTCCGCCCGCCTTGCAAGTCCAGCTTGGGGAGGCTATTAGCATCATTGCAGAGAGTGATTTTTGGCAACGCTGGGATACATTAATTGATGTTTGGTTCCTTGCTCTGCTCTCCTTCGGTTCAAAACTTATGGCGATACTAAATTAGGATCTTGTGTCTAAACTCACCCCCGATAATGCACAAGTCAACAACGGTGTTCTTCAGGTGGCCCATGCGATTTTCAAACGTTGGCGACCGCTTTTCCGTTCCGACGACCTGTTCACCGAAATCAATCATGTCCTTCAAAAATTCGCAGCTCCGTTTCTGAAACTGGTGGAGGTGAGTTGATTTATTCGCATTGAGTTGAATGCTTTCTGACAGTTTTCTAGGCCACCGACCAGCAGATAACACAAGCTCAAACCAATAAACCAGCCTTGGATGGCTACTTCCAAACACTCAACCTTATTATCAAGATTTCGTATGATCTTAACTGCCAGGATCTTGCGCCGGACTTTGAAGAGAACCTCACAACAATTATGGGATTGCTTCACAAGTATCTTACCTTCACTAACCCCCTCCTTGTGACTGATGACGCCGACGAATCGGGCCCATTGGAGCGAGTCAAGGCCGGAATTTGTGAATTCCTCCAACTGTTTACCACCAAGTATGAGGACGTATTTGACGAAATGCTCCAAAATTTTGTTAACTCGACATGGATGCTATTAACCACCACTGGGCCTGAGCCGAAATATGACATTGTAAGTATATCAAATTCCCCTCTCTGTCTTGGAAAAGACAACAAATAGTCAAGGCCGTCCATGCTCATACTGGTTAAACCATCTAGTTGGTCAGTAAGGCATTGCAGTTCTTGACTGCTGTCGCAAGGTCAAGTAAACATGCTCAAAATTTCAGCACAGTGGCAGTATTGGAGCAAGTTGTTGAAAAGATCATTCTGCCCAATATGACTTTACGAAGTTCGTTTATTCCTCTGTGAAACTGTTTTCATTTTGATTGCTCTCCGAGATTGACTCTGCTATAGCTTCTGATGAGGAATTGTTTGAGGATGACCCGATCGAGTTTATTCGAAGGGATCTTGAAGGCTCCGATAGTGACACACGCAGAAGGGCTTCCACGGATTTTCTCCGTCAACTGCTCGAGCAGTTTGACAAAACGGTCACTGAAGTTGTATACAAGTACATCAACCATTACTTGCAAGACTACAATAGTAACCCCAAAGCAAACTGGAGGTCAAAGGACACGGCCTTGTACCTGTTCTCATCTATCGCTGCAAAGGGCACAACTGAGAGAAAGGGGGTCACACATACTAATCTCCTTGTGGACGTCGTAGAATTCTTCCAGAACCATATCGCAGCGGATTTGATCGCCCCGTTTGATGATGTACAGCCGATTCTGAAAGTTGATGCAATAAAGTATCTCTTCACCTTCCGCAGCCAATTGACTAAGTCTCAACTTTCCGATGCTTTTCCGCTTCTCGCTAGGCACTTTGGATCTCCGAATTATGTTGTGTACACCTATACTGCGATTACTGTTGAGCGCTTGCTGGCGATGACTTCTGATGGGGAGCCATTGTTCCACCCTGAAGACTTGAGGCCTTACGCAAAGGATCTGTTTGAGAATCTCTTTAGGTTGATTGAACAAGGTGTTACCCCTGAGAAGATTCAGGAGAATGAATACTTGATGCGCTGTGTAATGCGTGTTATTATCGTTGCTAGGGATGCTACTGGACCATTGGTGGAATACGTCCTGGGAGAGCTTATCAAAATAACAGGCGTAGTTAGCAAGAATCCCAGTAACCCAAGGTTTATCCACTACCACTTCGAGAGTCTTGGTGGAATAATTAGGTATTTCCCCATCCTTCACTTGAGCGCTGTCGGTACATTTTGGCTAATTTTCTTAGGTTTGTTGCGCCTGGACAACCAGAGAGCCTCGAAAATGCCCTCCATGACCCCTTTATGGCTATTTTGGGCCAGGATGTAACAGGTATGTCTCATTGGCTGATACCAATCTTTGCTAACCTTTGGCTAGAGTTCATCCCCTACGTATTCCAATTACTTGCTCTTCTCTTGGAAAGCAATGCTCCAGCCCCTCTTCCCCAACGCTATAAAGACCTTATGAGCCCGCTTCTCACGTCGACTCTCTGGGAACCCCGAGGAAATGTTCCAGCCCTTGTCCGTCTGCTTCAGGCGATCATGGCTCGAGGGGCTTCCCATTTTGTGGAAAATAATCAACTATCAGCAATCCTTGGGATTTTTCAGAAACTGATAGCCTCGAGACTGACGGAAGTGCATGCCTTTGAGCTGCTGGAAGCATGTTTTCTTTACTTCTCACTGTATGCACCGGTACTCTGCCAGTCTTGGTTTGGTCTAACATTTGTATTAGGGGCGACCTAGAGCCCTTTGTGAAGGATATTTTCATCATTCTACTCACTAGGTTAAATAGCTCGAAAACAGAGATGTTGTCCCAAAGGTTTGCTAGGTTCTTTTACTTCCTCGCTGCCAGAGATGAGGAAGGTGCTGGGCCCGATTTCGTTGTGGGGGCCATAGATGCCGTGCAAGCAAGGCGAGTAAAATCTTTGCTGAAACTATATTGGATCTTCTTGCTAATATATGTGGGATAGTAGAATCTTTCGTGAACTTTATGGCGCTGTAGTTCTGCCTGATACACAAAAGTTACAACGACCAACTGACCGGAAGGTTGCTGTTGTTGGTTTGACAAAGCTTGTTGCTTTCTCGGAGGGCCTGGCTACTGCATATCACGAAACATGGCCGGGCTCAGTCGTCGCCTTGTTGAAACTACTGGAGGCAGCACCTGTACCCACCCAGGATGATGGAGGGGTTGATCTCCACGAGGCTGATATCGATGATTTAAGCTTTGGTGCAACCTTTACAAGACTTAATACTTGTAAGAAGAGAATGCCTGACCTATTCCCTGATACTGGAGACTTGAAAAAATGGGTTGGAGAACAACTTAAAGAAGGAAATTCAAGGCATGGGGGTAGGGTACGATAAATTCCCCGTATACCCACTTATTGTAAAGAACCGGATTTGCTAAGAGTCATTCTAGGTCGATAATTGGATTAAAGATGAGTTGCCGGATGAAGCTAAGGTTGTCCTGAGAAGGTATATGCAGTAATTGTAGCAGTTAGCCGCATACATTAATCGAGCGGGCTCGCTATGGTCCTATGACTAGAGCTGTGATCAAAAGCAATACTTTGGATTTGTGTCATGAATGCTTGATTTTCAATTAATGCGAAACATTATCGTAGCGTTTGGTCCTTCTTATGTTCTGCTCGGGGTAGGGTTAAGGTATTGGGACGAGCGGGGGCGGCAGAGGCCTGCACAAGGAACCCTGTATTCAAGTTGGCCAAACCGCGGTCGAACCACCTTAGACCCAAAAGGAAAATACCCTCACTTGTTTGGGTGGAATATCCACAGACCAGATCACACGGTGGCCTAAACGGGCACATATTTTTTTTCTTCTTTTTCCACGCCCTACTTGTCCCATACCTCCCCCCTAGTGCCATGTTGCCTTTTGTCACTAGAACTGTACCAGCAAGCTAGCGAAATACACTAACTCGATGGCTCATTCATCGGTATATATCCACTCGTGTTCCAAGAAGTAATGACGTAGTCTAGTGCTATCTAAAATTGTGTTATAATTTTTCGGGGGTTCAAGAGAGAGATGGGAGGATGTACGAGTGATGAAATATGGCACAATTGGTTGACTCTTGGCATTAGCAGCCGCACACGCGATTTTATTGGCAAACTCTGTTTCAAGTTCATACCTCCTCAACTTCAATCATCTGGGAGTCCCCCGAATCGCTACCATGTCGCTGCCCCGATTATCATTTTTATACCCACCAGTTCTCCTCAAACGCCTTCTGCTATCAAACACTGCATCCCCAGGCCTTGCAATACTCACCCTCCCTCGTTCACCTCATAAATCATTGGCTCTCCTAAGGCACCGCCATGGTACAGCTGTAGAACCTGTTCCATTAGCCGATGCACTCGAAAAGAATATTAAATCTAGTAGGGAATCTCCGGATCAGGAGGCACGGCTGGAGGGCGGAGGTGTGTTTATACCCAGGCTCGCTGGAGAAGCGTCAGAACCACCAATCATATCAATAGAAGGCCCTACGACTACGACAAAACCGAAGGAAGGTGGAAAACCCGTTGAGGCAGATAGGAGTCAACCACAATCCACCCATCTTGCACCTCCACCGTTCACCCATCACTTCGATACCTATAGTTTGGCAAAGGGCTTGGAGGGCTCAGGCTTTACCAAAGGGCAAGCGGTCGCGGTCATGAAGGGAGTTCGGGGGCTGCTATCAAATAACTTGGAAGTAGCTAAGGAAAATCTGGTTAGCAAGAGTAATGTTGAGAACGTATACTACAGCCCCACCCATCGCCAATATCAATTGGCTCAGCGGATTGAGAGTTTGACTGCCGGTATTCTGATAGGACTCATATCTCTTTCACGCTGCTTGTAGCGAACTGAGGAATGGGATACAAAATGAACGTAAAACGCAGATTGACCAACTTCGGATGGAGGGTGCTAGCATACAGCAGGAGTTTGATCTTTTGAACCAGCGGTTTCTGGAGGACATTATGAGTTTGAAGGATGAGCTGAACGGGCTATTCAACGATAGGAAGATGGTTACCAGAGCTGAGCAGAGGGCCATGGAAAATAAGGTTAGTGGCTATCATTCTTTTCTCGTGTTAGGAGGTAAACTCATATCCGATGGCTTGGTGGATAGATCCAGGAATTGAATTATAAAATCACCATTTTGATCAATTCGGAGATGAAATCTGAGATAGAGAAGCTGAGATGGACTACTACCCGCCGTGGGCTCATTGCTATTGGCGCCCTAGCAAGTAAGTGCTATGCTATCTATATCTAATATGCTAGTTGATTGGGGCTAACGCAAATTAGTCTTTGTCGTCGCTTCCATAAAATTCAGCAAAAAAGAGCACGATGAGAAGGAAAGACATAAGGGCACAGCGCCACCAGGGGGGAGGGATGAACTGGGCCACAAACTAGTTGGCGGAGCTCCCCCCGATCGTACAGAGGCTTTGGCGAACTCAGAACCAAGGGGTTCTGGTGTAAGCTATGTTTCTCTGGGGTAGATATTGTTGATGGTGGTCCTTGTTATCACACTTTCTCGTTTCTTGGTACCAATATGAGCTTTGCTACCATCATTTTTAGAACATTCTTCCCTTCATGAAGAATCACTCGTAGACTGTAATCTTGAGCAAGCGTTGTCTCGGAAGATTGGTTGACCATTGGGGCTCTTTAACGGATGCTAATGGTTGAATTTAAGATACGACGCCTAGGGGGGGGGGGTTGATAAAGAAGAATGCTGCCTAATGTCGGCGCGGAGGTTTCGAACTCTTAAACCTACATACAGGCGGAGACTATCATCTAGATCCTTGAACTTGGTCTGAGTCAGGTTCTTGTGGTGTGGTGTTCTGTCCGCTACCCTTCTCGTATGATGGCTTGTCCGAGTTCGATACAATAAGCAACAAATTTGGATTACTTGTACTTCTAGACTACCGACACGAGAGTTCCAGCAGCGCGTTCACGGCAGCTCTGCATTTTGGAATGGGTAATATATTGGATCAAGCAGGTTGCCATAAGTTGCAACATCCCCTGAGAGGTTAGTATACTACCGTATAGCACAGCCACGTGCCAGGGATTCTCGCACCTAGGCTGTACGGTACAAGTAACATGAAAGGGGTATTATATTGGCTGTGAGATTTGTCACCGTCCCAGCAGGGGTGCCAAAACGGTGGCAGTGGGCTGCACGACTCGGCCATTCAAAAAGTCTCCGGACGCCTTGCACATATTAATACCTATCTTGGCACAAAGCGTCCGGAGACTTTTTAAATTGCCGAGTAGTGCAGTGCGGTGAGACACTGTCCGAGTATAGGCCAGCACAGTGCTCGAGTACAAGTAGTTTTAGCATTCTATCCATGCCTGGATATGAGTACGAGTACTGGTGCCACCGGCTGGATCAACCGTTGCAGCACCCATGGTATCATAACTAATAAAAGAAAAAAAGAGAAAAAGAGAGGGCAGAGCACGTGCTAGCAATACCGAATAAGGGGGCAACCGAGATAATTTCCATTCGAACCTCGGCCCCCTGCAAAACCAATCTGATTAGAAGAACCATTGAAGGAAACCTTCTTAGCCGCAGCCAGTTCTTTCACCGGACACTCGAAAACGAGTCTCATATAACCTTACCTAACACTACCACGATCCCCAATTTTCTACAGAATATCAGTAGCCCTCACGATTCAAATAACGAAGCTATGTCCGAACCAATTTTGCTCGAAGTCAAGAAGGTAGGGCTGTCGTACGCCGCCCACTGCAATACTAGTGGCATATGGTGGAGCTGACATTGGAGCGAATAATAGAATGTCGCCCTCATCGTCCTCAACCAGCCCGAGAAACTCAACGCCCTAACAGGGGACCTGTACTTCGACCTCGCGCAGGTAATGCAGAAGGTGGCCGCCATGCAGGAAGTTACAATAACGGTGTTGACGGGAACGGGGCGGTACTTTTCAGCGTGAGTCCCCCCTTTTAGTGGTTTAGTCTAGCGGGGATGTAATGCGCTGTTGCCCGACCGACTGATGGAGGGACTGATTGTGCAGCGGAGCAGACGTGTCTTTGAGGTTTGGCGGCGGGAAGGAAGATAATGACCGGAAGCACTTTTTGAGACACTGTATGTTCTTGTAGACAGGCTCCGGGCGTGCGCAGCGGAGGAGAGGGGGGCTGACGGATGGGTGCAGTTGCGGCGAATAATCTTGAGGTCTCTAGGGCGTTCTTCGAGCACCCAAAGATTCTGGTCGTGGCGCTTAATGGTCCTGCGGTTGGTCTTTCCGCGGCGCTTGTCGCGATGGCAGACTTCATCTAGTAACTTTCCCTCCCTTTCCCCATCTCCTACCACCAAAAGCTAAAACTTACCTCTCTCTTAGCGCTACTGAGAAAACCTTCATCCTGACCCCGTTTACCTCCCTCGGCCTCGTCGCCGAGGGTGGCTCCAGCTACATGTTCCTCCGGAGAATGGGCATGGCAAAAGCCCACGAAGCGCTAATCCTCTCCAAGCGCATTCCCGCCGCCGACCTCGCCGCCTGTGGCTTTGTCAATAAGGTTTTCCCAGATGAGGGCTTCCGCGAGAGGGTTTTGGAGTTTGTGAATGATGCTATGGGAGATCATCTAGTTCATGGGAGTATGCTTGGCGTCAAGAACTTAATGAGGGATGGTATGAGGAAGGATTTTGAGAGCGCAACTTTACGGGAGGCGTTCGCGGGGGTAGAGACATTTTTGAGCGGGATTCCGGTGGAGGAGTTTGTGAGCCCCCCCATACCCTACCTTATTTAGTGGGTGAATGTGTTACTGACGGGGCTGAAGGCGAGGCTCGCGAGTGGGCAGAAGAAGCATAAGCTGTAAGGTATGAATACTGCCGTAGTATAAAATGGCGATGGAGGTAGGAGTGTTGGCAGAGGGGGGAATTGGACGTTGCGATGCCTGTATTTTAATGCTCTTTGCGTCTAAGATTATAGATTTGGAATTGGGCATCTGGTTTTAGGGGATATACTGTAGGTAGCTTAGCTGGGGTTATGTAGCCCGAAGGGTTTTCATTTGGCACGGCGGTTTTCAGGCCCCGTGATAGCTCCTGTGGGAGACCCTATGCAGTTTAGAAGGTCGACTTGAAATTCATAATAGCACTCTGAATGCCATAACTTCATAACACTGCAAAGGACCCACTCGCCCAGCCAACTCGTCCACCGAAAAAATCACGCCCAGCTTCCCAACAACCAATAGCTCCCTAATCATCAAGAAACTAAAACTAAATGACCTACCAATGGATCCTGCACCCGAGTGATATCCAGTGAGCACAGAAAAGGAAAATCCAGGCCTAGATAGTTATCCTGGAGAGTAGTAGAAATATCACTTTCGTGAAGTAAACGATCGTCGGTATAGAAGGGGCAGTAGAAGAGACCAAGACAAAATACCTCTAGTAGAAGCAAATACTGCACGCACGGCCAGGGGTCACTAAGTAGAAACACGATCTAAGAGGTCAAAGAGAAGACTTAATAGTGAAGGCTTCCAAGCTGACAAACGAAGAAAGACAAGCCGGTTCACAATAAAGAAAGTTCCAAATTCACTGAGGATGTTACGGTTATGGGTTTCTCCCCACCAGCTCAACTGACTTTGTGCCTTATAAACCCTGCATTCTCCTATAGAAAGTGTGACGGCCCCCGCCCATTATACTAGCTAGGCTCTTATGCCATGTGTCCTCTCAGTGTAATGACACTACAATAGGTAGCTGCAATGACTACCACCTTAGCCCAAATGGTATACCAAATGGTAAACAGAGGTAGTATAGTTCCGTGTACTTAGTATACAAAAGGCTGGTTAACCTTAGACAAGGCTAAGGGAATGATAGAGTAGCCTTGGGTACTCTGTTAGGCAGGGTAACCTTTTGGGAGTACGTTCGCATAAAGTCAAGGAAACTATGAGAACTTTATACGAGACTCTGAGGCCACATTAGATGTCACCATGAGGGCTTCTGAAGAGGTTAAAGGTATCAGAGGGCAAAGTTACCCTCCCTTGGAAACTTGGCTATTCTGGGCAGGGGTTCCAGTTACCCTACTGAGAAACCCTAGTTAACCTACCTTCACCAGCAAAGTCATCCTGGAACTTAGAGGTCAATTGTGGTACATTCTAGGGGCTCTTTGATGTTTAAGGAACTTGAGCTAGGGCGGCCTGAAAATGCTATTGAACTTGGGAGGGTTTAGCTAACACCCCCCTCTGGCCTCAGCGTTGGGACGGCGTGTTATAGGCAGAAGGCTGCATAGTTGCTTGTTCCCTAGTAAAAAGAGGTCAATGGAGCGGCTGGCATATCACCATATAAGTTGTCGCCATCCGACTCACCGAATGTTGTTCGCAGGATATATGAGGGGAGTATGGATAACTGCCAAATATGGGGTCACACATAAATGGTCTCTCTGGCACCTAAGAGCCTTTCTTTGCCTACGGGTAGTAGGGTAGTCTTCTAAGAGGTACTTAGATAGTAAAAGGAGGCCAGGGTGCTTTCAGGACAATTACCTAAGTAACCAGCCAGAACCTTCTTCTCTTGATTTATAGCATTACTATTGATTGTCAGTAGACTCTAGAGGTATGAGTCTTATCACGGTAGAGTATGTTCCGAGAGGCTGGCTATGGGTAGCCCCCATTGAGCCAACCATTGGTTACATCCCACCAGAGGAGCTTGCCTGTCTGATTATCGTATTGAGTAGTTACGTAGATTAAATGATTGACTGCATAGCTTGTATAGACAAAACTACCACTGGGCCAATGAGTCTGTTATGGGGTAGCTAACTCGAAGAGATATTGAGCTAACTAGGTGGTGGTTTGAGGGTATGGAGATATGTCAGGAAGGCTCAATAAAATAATTGGAAAGTTTTAAAGTTTCTCGAACTTAGAAGATGTCTTAATAACTTGTTATATTGTTAAGGTCTGTTCTCCGTTGCTTGCTTCCTTTCAACCACTGGGGGAGAGCCCTTCTATTTATACTAAAGTTTGCGCTACTTTCCTTTCTTAAGGACTTATGTATCTTTTGGTCCTTTGACTTTGTTCAGGAAAGCGCGAACACTGTTTGACCCTGAAAGTAATTGTCTTGCTCGAACTTAGAGAGTCTTCTGACTACTAATTTATCTGGGGGTGTTTCCACTCCACCAGTAGATAGTCTTCAATCTCTTTGTCCAAATGAACTATGGTTTAATATATGCAGTTTATATGCAAACATACCAATAGTTCTCATGGAATACCGAGTGATTAGTTCGGATGGCCATCTTTCAAAGCAGCATGCATATATATGCAGCTGTACCAGATATGTGATAGAGTTCAAACATATTATTGTTCCAATCACTGGATTACTTCAAGGAACGTGAACGCTTCCGGTTACCTGAGTAGCTACCACGGATGCCTCTGGGTTAGTCCTACCTCTAGTGAGCTTTAGGTTTCGGATATACAGTCATCTTTGATGAAGCTGTATATCTCGTACTAATATAGGTAAGCTATTCTCGTGCACGTAACACTAGCTCACTCTTCAAAATGTTTTGTCCTCAAAATCCTTTTAATACGATACAAGTAGCAATAAGTATGAATTCCTTTTAGTACTCTACATAGTAGGGTAAAAAACCTTCCGCATTTACTTGGTCACGGCAGGAAAACCTTTCCAGTAATACTACTTAGCCCAATCGTGGCATTTTCGGATTTTCTCTATGAAAATCTTCTATCAATTCTCGAGCATTTCCTAAGTGCTCTGGTGGTTCCCAGGTGTTTTCATCTTCGGAACATCCTTTCCATTTGACGAAATACGAGATTTCTTCCAAGGTCCTTGGTCTTCCTCGGACCCTTTGATCGTATGAGATTATTTCACTCTTGACGATTTTCTCAACCTCTCACTGCAAATCACCATCAATATCTTCAGGTAGCATTGGAGGTTGCTCTCGAGCTGGTCTAATAGATGTTCGGTATGGCTCGAATAATGATACATGAAATACTGGATGTATATCCCATTGATCAGATATTTCGATTTTATTTGCAAGTTTTCCTTGTTGTTTCAGGACTTTGAAGGGCCCATATAACTTTGGTGCTAGCTTCTTTGATGGGCGTTTGGTACGAATATTCTTGCCATAAAGCATGACTAGGTCTCCAATCTTAATATCAGGTTGTTGTTTGACTGTTCTATTGTAATATTGTCCCATAGCTTCCTTTGTCCTTTCGAGTGTTTCTCTTGCATTTTTGTGTATCATTTGCATCCAGTGAGCGTACATGGTTGCTCCAAGGTTTTGGACTTCTCTTTCTTTCAACCATTCGGTTTGAGGATGATATGCATAGTTTGCGAAGAAGGGGGTCATTCCATGTGCATTCGTTATTGAGTTGTTGTAGGCAAACTCAGCTCGAGGTAATAGGTGGTACCAATCATTCTGGTCGTAGTTGACAAATATTTGGAGGTAGCCTTCCAGCACTTGGTTGACTTGTTCCGTTTGTCCATTGGTTTGAGGGTGGTATGTGGTTGATATTTTTCGTTTAATGCCGAGTTTCTTGCACAATGATTCCCAAAATTCTCCCACAAACTTGGAATCCATATCCGAAATGATATCTTTAGGAAGTCCATGAAGTTTTCAAATTTCTTGACAAAAGCTGCAGCAACATCTCTTGTAGTTGCATTTTCTTCTAATTCAACAAACTGTGCAATTTTCATGAATCAATCTACTACCACCATGCATCAGCAAAAAAACTGCCCTGCGCCCTGTTGGATTCTGTTCACCCCGTCCCCCGGACGTTCCAGGCGCTTATAACGTAAACTCCAGTTCTGGGTGCTTCCGCCCGGGCTCGTTTCGTGCGGGCGCTACCTTTTTCCGTCTGGACGCACCGGGTGCACCCTGGCGCAGTTTGCCTAACAACCATAGCCTCAGCGCAAAACCCCTCCCCCCTGCAGTGCCGGAAGTACCCGTTCGCCTGCCACCTCCCCCAGAAGCCTTTCGACCGCGAATTCTCTCCTCCCAGACACGCCCAGTTCCTTCTCATGATACTCCCCTCCCTCTGAACCTCTCCCAAACGCTCCCGTACCCCCCCCTTTTCCTCCCTTATCCAGCGGACGTTTTCCTACCACACTCCCTATCCTTCCCGTCCGCCGGACGCCCGTTGCGTATTCTCCAGCATCCGCCGGACGTTCTCCTACTCCTCTTTTTTTCGCCCTCCACCCTCCACACTCTTCTCGTCCGCCGAACATTATACCGTCCGCCGGATGTTATACCGACCGCCTGACATCTTTCCCTACCCTTTGAGCCATTGCCTGCCAGACCTCTTAGTATTCATCCACCCGACTCATTACTATGACTTTCTTGCCTATAACCG
>Ga0307509_10002528_pt1 | contig 29477 bp, 19 predicted proteins | sample 10_EM_MG_FD_202245 | JGI IMG/M metagenome (GOLD analysis project Ga0307509, IMG submission 202245) | Populus trichocarpa ectomycorrhiza microbial communities from riparian zone in the Pacific Northwest, United States - 10_EM | ecosystem: Host-associated > Plants > Roots > Unclassified | place...
CTGTTCGGGGCATTGACCGGGGCTGGGGCCTGGACTGGGGCAGGGGCAGGGGTTAAAAAAAAAACGCCCCGCCCCAGGCCGTTGACCGGGGCGGGGCGGGGAATTGAGGCGGGGGCCCGCCGGTTTCGGGGCCCCGGAGGCCCCGTAACGAACACTAAGTCCATAGCACAGGCTCTGTTATGAAGGCGAGTAAATACCCATACATTCAGAAAGTACTAACTTACCAGGTTTCTCAACCTCAATCCTATACTTGTCTCAAAATTAAGTACCCATTTGGACCACCAGCATGCTGGCGCTAATGATCCTAGGGTAATTAAAGACTATTTCCAAATATAGCTATATTCTGTATATATGTAAGAACTCTGCTAATATAATATGTACAATAGTTAATGAAGACTGTAAACTTCTATATGATCGTACCATGCAATATGTACAACATGGATGAAAAAGCATGCATGATGGGGGTGGCTCTCAGGTGTAAAGTTATCTGAAAGCGTGGAAGATGATCACATAAGTTAACTCAGGATGGCATTTGGGCGTAGGTTACAGTTGTTGAAACTGTCAGTGGGGATGGAGAAGTACTTAGGCCAATGATTATCAATAAGAGTACAGCTCACTATATGGGCTGGTATGGTGGGTTTAAAAAACAGTACCTTTGCCGGCTTTGGCATGTCTGAAAAGGGATTGAATAGTAAGAAAACGGGCCTAATATGGCTGAAAGAAACCTTGGATAAGGAGACCAGGGAAAAGTAAGCAATATGTACTCTCTTGCATGAATAGGAATGAGTTGCTTTAATATTCAAAAAGCTAATAATAAAGTATGAGGAAGGTAGGGCAGGAAATGGTTATCGACTCTTGCTACTTGATAGGCACGCATGACACTTCGATTGGGAGTTTTTTAACTACTGTCTATCAAATAGAATAATTCCGGTATATCATCCTGCGCATTCAACACACCTTCTTCAGCCATTAGATGTTCGCCTATTCGCGCCGCTCCAGCGGTATTACTTTAATTAGCTTGATACCTGGATGCCTGGTGGGAACCGTGGCCCCTGCTTTACCAAAGGCGACTTTCTCCCATAAGAACCTTTTCATAATATACAGGCTTTTCAACTAGCAATATTAATCTAATCAAATTCTAAAGTACCAATGCCTGCAGGCCAACTTGCCTTTACAAAAAGAAAATATCCTTAGCGCTTGAGAGACAGAAGGGGCTATTCCGTTGCACCAACAGAGCGTTCAAAAGTGTGAAACATGCGAGGATACCAAACATGTCGCACAACAAGGATGTTGAGCCTCTTGCATCATCACGATCACTAAACGAGTTCCTAATACGGCAAGAGCGGTTAGTCGCCATACTAGGTCTGCAATCGCTTTAGTTTTCCGAAAATACTCTAAGTTCCAAAAAGCTGAAACGGCTCTTGTCCGGCCCCTCGGAGGGTTTCCAGCAAGCAAGAGCAGATAACGCATGGGAGGAGAAAAGCTCGAAGCAGTATGGTGAGCTGGTTGGCAAGAGGCAGCGGGTTAAAACCTCCCATCGGAGAAAGCTGAAAGCTGCTACAGTTGTCACTATGGACACTGTATTCCACCTTGGAGAAAGTCGGGCGTGACTTGATGCAGAGAGGGATGGGGGACAGGCACGGAAGCTCACCAAACTCTTAGATTCTTTGTCTCTAACGAGCCAGCCATCCAAACCAATTCCCAAGAGCAAAAAGAAGGTTCCGCCTTGCTCTAAAGATATCATTCCTACTATTGGGTCTGGGGCGGAGTCTACAGACTGGGATGATTGTGCCAGTGCTGATAGTGATGGTAGTGTCTATAAGGGGCCCTCCAGGGCATCACATGGTGCGGATAGTACCAACGCTCGGTGTATAGAGGAGGATAATGCAAGAGAGTCAGTTGGGATTGATGGCTGGAATGTACAACGAAACATTCGGAGGTCTTGAAGGGGTTTGCGCTCATTGGATTGCAGTAGGTAAGACGCGGGATTGCAAGATATGGGGGCCGAGCGCGATGCATGTCCTGTGCTGGATCTCTGTCCGGTACGTTATAGGACCACAAAAGACCTCAAATGAGAATGGGGCAACAAGGAACACCGAGCCTTCGACCAGCTACGACCAAAGCTATGATCAACCCCAGTTTTGACATACTTCAAACCCAGAAGGCCACTTGTTATCGAAGGTGAGGCATGAAAATATGTTTGCTCACACATATTAGGCTAAGAAGACAAGGCGGGAAGTGGAGACCAATAGAATATCAATCAAAAACAATGGCAGCAGCTGGATGCAACTACGACGTACACAACAAAGGAAGCGGACAACACTTCAAGGTCTCAACTGACGATCTGAACCTAATACGATTCACAACTACAAAAACAACTGTCTAACAGACAAATACGATGGAGTGAAGTCGTAAGCGGCGTCAACTGCAAAATCGAATATTGACCCTGAAAAGAACAGAACAAACCAGACGCCCTAAACAGGAGAAATGCATACCTGCGTCAGGAATGGGATGAACAACTCATACAAAGAGATATGATCTGACTACCGAGAAAGAAGGTAAGGGGCACTCTGTAGGAACACGGATCCAAAGATTCCGACCGCACTTAAGACTCAAAGTAGAAGTACGGATCAAAATAAAGATAAAGAAATTCAAAGTAGAATCAAGGGGTCAAACATAATATCATTAAGCCTGAAAGCTTCGTTCAATAAGTTCTCGCGAGCATCGTTCGTTATCAGAATAGGATGCCTCTCCCTTTAGTTAAGTAGAATAAGGTAATGCCAGAATACACGCGTCAACAATTCTGACATTTCGCAAGCCCGATGCGCAGCTCAGGGCTGCCCAACTCACATGCATAAAGTGAGCTAACACTTTGGGGCAGTCGGACCGCTCGAATACTAGCTATCTCCAATAACAGGAGGTACTCTGGATCATGTCTCTTCAACTACATCTCCTTGAAGGAAACTCATTCTTATTGGTAGTATGTCAGTGGCTGACCGACATACCCACCGCAGAGATAATATCCATTGGGAATGACTGGCCCAGCAGTGGCTTCCTCTATACAAGCTACGCAGTCTATCGGCAAATCTACTTGGCTATAGTAAGCTTCTAGACCGGACTGCATGCTGGCACGATAAGAAATCTGCTGCTGCTTGGCTGCATGAGTCCTAGCCACGGGGACCCATGCGGGACCCTCTTGTTCGTGACTAGACCCAAACCTCTAGAGTCCACGAATAACCCATGGTAATGCTACAGTTCACGGGGTAGCCTGGGACTCGCTTTGGGGTGGTTGTCTTGGAAGCCGTGCAGCTTCCATGGTCATTCCGAAGCCCTCCAGTGTTAACCATCGAACTACCTGGAGGCTTAAGTATGCCCGTAGGTGGTTCCCAAGTGTAATCCAGCTGCCGCCCCAGGATGCGGTCACCCTCACACCCATTATATATCCGGCGAACAGCTTCTGGTTGGTTGGAGGCCCACAAGTCATACCGTGTTGTGGGAGCATTCCTATAGATCTCACCTTGCTAGGAGGCTCACAACTACACAGCCGTACCGTGCTGTCACGCCGTACCAGCGGTGGGGCCGCAGGGGGGTGGTAGGAAGATCCCCTGAAAGTTACAGGAGGCTCGGACCACTCCTGCTCCGTCAGTAGTCTCTTTCTTACAATACCCAGCGGCTAGATGAACATCTACGAGCCTCACTATAGTGGGATAACTTTCTCCTCAGTCAGCAGATCACTTTGTCCGTCAAAGTAGGGTAACTTGGGTACCTCAGTAGCATAACTTGGTTCCAAGGTATGGTAATCATGGTTCTAAGGTAGAGTAACTTCACCCTATTATACCTTTATTACCTTCAGGAGTCTGCGTGATTACATATAATGTTGCCCCGGTGACCCGTGCAACGTTTACCTTGTGTCCTTAGCTTGATGCGAACATACTCTTCGCATGTTACTCCACCTAGGAGGGTAACTTGGGCCTACCTAGGTTACCCTGTGTAACCCTATGTCACCAAGTCACTTTGTAGACACTTGTACCATCTCATGTCTACTGGTAGTATACTAAGTATACTGTCCTATCCTCAATATGGTTACCACTTGGGGTACCATCCAGGCTTCAGCCCAGTCCACTGTAACTACCTATCTGTAGTGTCTTTACCGAGAAACACTTCGACCCCGAGATGCAAGAGATGGAAACGAGGGAGTTCGAAGAAAACACCTACAAAGAAGTTAGCAACGAATCCGCCCCGGAGGAACAAATTCAACCGCTAACGAGAGCTCTGGACACTGGAGACAAGGTGATAAAAAGCGTGGCACTAGGACTATGTCAGTGGAAGGATGGATACCTCTGGCACTACGGGAGGATTTGGATTCCTAACAGCGAAGGAATAAGGACCAACCATATACCACCACATCACAATATTCCCCAGGCCAGCTATTGAGGAACAGCTAAATCTACAGAGCTTCTCCATAGCAATACTACTGGCCTTGTATGTGAGAAATCATCAAGTAATACATCAAAAACCGCAATATTTGTCACTGGAAGCAAGTCATGCGACACGCGCCTTCAGGGTTAATCAAACCAAACATGGCCCTCTATAGACCATGCAAGTCAATATCGATTCACTGCATTCCAGATTTACCGGAGTGCGACCGATTCGATGTTTATCCTATCGTTATCGATAGGGTTACAAAAATTGCGCATTCCATACCATGCACGAATGACATAACCATGCGCCAGTTTCAACGAACCTTTGTGAGTGAAGTACTTTGACTACATGGACTACAGCGAGACATCATCACGGATCGAGGCTCGATACTCACCGTAGACATATGGAAGGAAACTACATAGCAATCAGGAATCGAAAGAAGGCAAAGCACCGCCTTCCATCCTCAATGGCACGGACAACCGGAACGGACAAACTCTATATTGGAATAATACCTACAAGCATAGGTCAACCATCTGCAAGACGATGGAAAGGAGCTCCTACCAACGGCCGAATTGGCACACAACAATTCATATCAAGAACGCACCATGTACACATGGTTCTTTGCGAACTAAAGACCAAACCCCGACAATCAGTCCATCGGATAACTTGTCCAAGGAAAGCCCATGTCACCGGAAGATCTGAGTCAATTACAGGACACATTGCAAGCGGAAATGCTAGAAGCACAACTAAGACACAAGGAATACTATGATTCACAGGAAAAACGTGATCCCAACTTACAACCAGGGGATATAGTGTGGTCACTACCAAGAAATATCAGGACCAACAGACTATGCTAAAATTGTGATTACAAGATCATTGGACGGTTCAAAATCTTGTGAAGATTAGATACTAGTGCTAATCAACTAGACCTCTCGACCTTGATTACAATATACAACAGATTCCACATCTCTTTTCTTGAACTCTCAACGACGACAAGCTTCCTTTACAACAATGGGAACCACATCCGCCTACCATGATCGAAGCAGAACCCCAATAAGAACTGGAAGCAAGTATGGACTCATAGCTACACTTCACCAAGCTCCAATTGACAGTGAAGTAGACAGGATACTCACCGGCATACAACAAAAGCTGGTTTCCCGCGGATAACTTTGAAAATGCAGCGCTCACAAAGCGCAACTTCCACTCCAGCTACCTTGACAAGCCGCAGGTCGCCCAAGCTAGAGGAGCACAGCAATGGAGACATAGTTGTCTCCGTGTCGCAAGTACCGAAGCGGGTGGAAGCCCCTGCTCGACCAGCAAAGACACCGACCCCATAGGAGAATTGCAGGAAAATGATAGGCTTGCCGGAGATGACGCCGGCAAGCCCACCATACTGTTCACCCACTGCCTGGGACAAAGCAGAGCACAAACAGAAGGAACCGGATGCACCCCACTGGACCGGGTGCTAGAACAATTGCAAGGCACACGACGGCACGACACTGAGGCCAGCAAGGGGATGGTACCTCAAGGTGTCCAATGCTATGCAATCCAGCTGGAACCACACATACAAAAAGAACCCAGTGGCCCCAGAGCAGGCCTAACCCCCGCAAGGTTCAAGAAACCAACTACGAAAGACCAGGCACGCCACAAGACACTGGAAGGAGTGGTACAACAACAAGTGCCCGGCCGATGTCCAATACAAAGTTGCAGCCAGATACACCTCACCGAAGGATCAAACCAAGAAAGACCTCTCCCATTGCCACTGATACCACTGAGCGCCCTAAGTTCTAAGGCTGAACAAAAGTGGTTGTGGGGATACAAGGGGAGTGGAACGGGAGCGACAAAATTGAACCTGATATTGGAGCCTTACACAGTCAAATCCAGGAACTACGGGATGAGATCGCGTGCTCCTCAAAAAACAAGTATGAATACACGAAAAAGATATCAGCCTGGCAATAGATGATGGCACGCCTTCAGGAAGACGTCCAAAGACCTCGCATGACGGTCGCAGGATCTACGTTCAGACTAGCAAGGTTGAAGATAGAGGTGGAGGATGGAAGGAACGGGAACCAAGAGCTCACGTATCAGAACCACAAGCTCTAAAAGGAGTTGAAACGCGCTGGATGCCGATTGATGGACTTGGGCAACTAGCATCGAGAGAGCGATCCTTGGCCCAGACGGAAGCCACTGTTACAAATCGTTACTATGCAAGGCACATTTCACATGACTCATACTTATTAGTCATAAAGGTATGTTGGGCTTTACCCTATAATGTCACATGACTCATAGTTTTCACATGACTGCGCAATTGCAAGTGATCATTATATTATGATTTGTTGATGGTTTCATGACTCACAATTGTGACATCATATGATGTAATGACTTTGGCACATGACTCAGATTATGAGTCATAGGATTTACACATAAGACACATTTGAGCCTATGACCTGGTTTGGAGGTTTTCATTGGTTAAAGACTATTGGGAGGTTGACTCAGGGGAGTCAGCTGATCCATTTCACGCCATGACTCAGCATGAGTCAAACGGGCTACGTTACCCATAGTGATGGGTCACCTGTGTTAGGGTTGCGGGAAGATACCTATATAAGAGGCTTGGTTCCCACCAAGAGATAGGATCTTCACATAACCATCAAAGCACTTTTCTATGCGTAAGTTGCAATACAATTATCTTTACTTTCTTTACATACACTCCTCCGCCACTAGAACCTGCACTCTAAAGAACCCGGAGACTATAGTGATAGTCTCAGCAATGGGTTGCTCCAACATAGGACTTTTGTGGTCGTTCTATCAAGCATGACAATCCACCCATCTTACTATCCGACATGATAGTATCCTCAGAGATGTCACAGAAAGACAAGCAAGCCAGTTCCGTACTATCCGAGGAGATTGTATCTCCCTAGCCCTTAGCACAACAAAACGAGACTCACTTACGAAGGAGACCACTGTCGTTGACCATTGCATAACTGCTCAACCAGAGGATTGTGATATATAGTGCGAGAAAACTTCAATGGGAAGAAGGGATTCCCTCGGGATTTAGGTCAAGCTTGGGAGCAGATGAGGGAATTGTCCGTGGAGTTTATAGAAGATCGGGTATAGTCGTATAGCAGAAGGAATCATATCCAATGTAGTCAGATTTGCTCTATGCCTGAGGGCATTGAGGAAGATATTATAATAAGGCTCTTCGGTTATTTTTATAACTATATGAAGTGTAAAGCTGACTTGAGTATTGCTAAGTTGTTGGGACAACTTGAGAAATTTATGCAAAGATTTCATAAATGACAGAAATCATGAGGGAGTGGAAGGCAACAATCAGTACCTTGATGATCCATTTGGTCCCTTTAAGGGAGGATCTCAATACCTTCGTAGTCAGGCACTATCGGCACAATCAAGTTATAACTGGAACGTAATTTACACTTTGTTAGAGGTTCTGACAGTCTACATACCAAGATTAACCCAAAGGAATAGGCAGATCTATGGGACCATTGTTCTCAGAGTTCACAAGCAACTTGACCGCGCTAGATAAAAATATTGATGTTAAATTGATACTATATTGCTCTGAATAGACATGAACAGCAAAAGAAAAATGAAATCATCATTTACCTGAGTCATGCTTCACAGAATCTTATCATAGAATTCAGGAACATTGAATGTCTTATTGGCTTTGCACACTCTGCGCCACTGCAATTTGCTTTCCAATATCCAAGTCAACTTTTAATTCTTGCAGTTTTGCTACAGATTCAAAGCCTCGCTCCTTACCACTTACCATTAACATGCACGAGATCATAGACTGAATTATCCTTCAGCGCAATTCACAATATGGCAAATGGAAAGCAAAGAAGGCAATATCTTTTGAAGATGAAATTCGGTATCAGAAAAGGACAGATGTACCCATTGATTAAGTATGTGCCTTTTTAGAATATTAAGGACAGGTGACCTAGCAGAAGGTTCTTGATGATGGCAATAGAATACTATAAGCTGTTAATGCTGGTTCTGCAGGAGATTGTAGAACACGGATTTTGTGTAGGGATAGTCGTAAACAAAAGCACAAATATATCGAAGAGGCACATACTCCATTGTTCTGCAGTGAATTTGAAGTGAGTAGGTCTTTCCAAAAATCAAGAAACAAGACCTAGGACCAATTGCCATACTGGCATACTAGAGGGTACTTCTCTACAGAGCCTCAGACTTGGTCAACGCGACAAAGGTGAGGAAGGAAGGCATGTACAAGGGGTAATGTGTCATCAGAAAATGGAATTCAAGTTCTTGGTAAGTGGCTGTTTGAGGTCAGATGATTATACAATAGAAGAAGTAGCTAGGAATATGAGGCAATGGGGATGTCAAGATCTAGAGAGGATTCGTGTTTGGTGGGTAATAAAAGGAATCTTCAAATATCTGCAGATAGCTACTCCTCAACAAATACCACATGAAATTGTGTCACTATGTTGAACTGTAGCAATGTATCAACGAATGGCAGAGGAATATTGGAGTTTGATACCAGATTACATTCGCAAAGACTCCAAATTTTTCCACAATTCAAAGAGACAAGGATGACAACCCAGGAGGGATAATACAAAAGGGTTTGGACTAACAGAAACGATTTTTATCAAAGAGTCAGTAAAGCAAACAAGCTACATCTGGTCTGGTTAAACAAAATAATACCTAGACTGATAGTGTAGTACTCCTCCAGAGACACAAAAAGGTTACAAATAATCACTAAGTAATACAGGTTTCACAATACTAATATTCATTGGTGATGAGTGTATTGTGTTTCATCATATGAAATCGGTTGATTAATAGAATTTCACATAAGTATACAGCTATGAGTTATGAGTATGTTATGCTTGGTTGAGTTCTTTATGACTCCAGATTGTCTCTCAGATGAGATAATAACATTCGCATATGACTCATATCATAAGTCATGGCTTTCATGCGTGTAGCTCATTTGTGCACATGATTTGTTTATAAATTCTTATTGGTCAAAGGTTGTTGTGGAGATGACTTATACTAGTCAGTTAGGGGATTTGATATCATGACTCGTTAAGAGACATAAGAGGTGGCTGACAAATATGGCTGAGTTATTAGGGTGATGGTAGAGTGAAGCTCAGGTATAAATAGGTAGCATTTGATGCTACAAATGAGATTTTCGCATTACCATCCATGTGCTTTCTTACTTACAAGCTTTATTAATCTATGATTTCTTCATATTGTTAGAATTGATATTACCTTTCATCTATAATTGATTTGGCAATCAATACAAGATTACTAAGTTCAATCAGAAGAACTACTATTGAGTTCTACACATTGCATTATGGTCAGATAGGAGAATATTGTCAATCATGACTAATAAAAAATGCATTTGCAGGCTGTTGCATTCTGATTAAGCTAATCTATATTGAATTCAACACATGCTAATTATCAGATCTCAAAATAACTAAAGCATTATTACACAAAGCATGTGGAGAGCTACGAAAGATATTGTTGCCAAAGTGGATACTCCTGCAGTGAGTATAAGTATTTCAGAATAATAGATTGATTGGCATTCCAGCATTTACCTATATCAGAGTTTCACGGTTCAGTTATTCCACATGCCAAATCTGGACCAACTGTTACAACAGTCATACGTGTAGACGATTTTACAAAATGGAAAGTCGGCGACGCTAGTTTTATCCATGAAACTAACTACATTTCAGTTAACCGAGAGTTATCACCCTATCCAGCAGATTGAATATCTACAATATATTACAAACATTATAATGCTTAATGGGAACTCAGAAGCTCACCTGATGGCAGAACTGCAATGGGGAAAAATGTGCCTATACTAGTTTGCTAGAAATATAGGGAGTTGGCTACTCCTTTAATAGAAAATACTAGTATTGAAGAAGGTTCTTCCAAATAAACCTATTAGATGTCTAATAGTTCTATTATTATTATATTTCCTCCTGTTATGTTCTCTTTTGCTTGATATCTTTAGATAACGGAAAATTTAAACAAACTATTAATTTCTGTACTCTTAATTGTTGTAATAGATAAAAACAAATCCAACAAAGATATTACAATAGAGAAACTTCCAATTGTTTGTATACGACTTGGAGTGGTTTCTTGCTCTTTCCTTAAGGCCCAGGTTTTAGATTCTTTAGCTACAAGCAAATAACTCTTTTTTTCTTTGTTGCAATTATTGGGTTCTGGTTTTCAAGTTGGCATTGTGTGGATAATGAAAACAGTTTGGATAGTGTCCCCACACATTTACAACATGGAGCTTTTCTGTCATAAAGATGAATACCTGTGAAATTCAATCTGAATGCCACCTTGCAAGATTCAATTGTTCAAGCCGCATATTCCCAAAATTACTGCGAAACTAGTGAAGAAAGTTACACTATCCTTTAGCTATTCCTCTTAATTGGGAAGCAACTAATTCACTTCAAGTGATAGCACTCAACCAGAATAGTACCTATAACCCCCACTCAATCAATTTTGATGACTCAGGTCAGCCTTTATTTTTAGAATGATGGATATCTCCATGATTAATACACCAAATGCTAGCCCATAGGGATTATACAATTAGCCAAGTCTCATTTCATAGCTTATCAGTCATAGAATCTCATTTTGGGTACGGTTGTCAGACAGTTGATCAATTTGGTGCCATAAGAACAAGATTTCCTTCTGATTTTCATCTGGCATACACCTCTTTTGGTTTAGGCTATGTCATCCATTGATTGAATGATTAGTATGATTAATCTCATTAAGTATCACCTGTACTTGAGATATCACTCCCACCAATTGTTAAGAAATTTCCCAATTGCAAAATCTCCATCCCGGAATGTGTTATGGGCACTATTGTGCAATATGTGGATCCTTTCGCATACCCAAACATATCAGTCAAGAGCTTGTTGAGGGAAGATTATCTTCTGGCTTTGCTGCTGATATTAGAACGTGTGAGGTTTTATTCTAAGAGTGTCCTAATTGATCTCGCTCTTAAACACTCGTTAGTTCATATCGGCCAGTGTATGCATTATTTTCGTAAAGCATGATGTCAACATCCCTTCTAGGTTGTGGGATCTTTCCAAATTCTTATTTCAATTCTCTTCCAGATGACCTCTCTGGTTGCATCAGTCATTTTTGATCAATTTATCAGTATATACAACTATAACTGGCGGGGATAAGATTCCTGGACTTGTGGTGCTTACCTAGTAGTTTTTGTGTTTCGTTATTGCTTGCAACTAATACTGCAATAATATGGGTGTTATCATCAGTAATCCCAATGTTACAATATGAGCACCCGTGGTAGATATTCCTCCAGTTGGCAATTGGATTAGTATTCTAAAATAGAAAGGCTGTTTTCAATAAAAATAGTTGGTTAAACCTTGTTTGCAAAATTAGCTCTATAAATATGGCTACAACTTAGCATTAACCCAGTTTGCATCATCTTTATATGAAAGATTCCAAAAGAGTCTGATTACTAGTATCAATCCCAGCCAGAATTCCCCGGTCCAGCATTGTCCCATCAGAAGTTTATTTCGATATCTGTCTCTTCTGTATCTCTGAACCACTTCAGGTCAGCTATACAATATATAAGATGCAACTGATAATTGATAGAATCTCTGAATCGTTAAACTTATAAGTCCATTGACTTATAATCTCTTTTGGGATACGTAATCTGTAGCAACTGTGAAATGCTGGTAAAGTACAGGTGCGAAACAACTCATCTGATGACACAACGGCAACCATATTACTACTACAAATTTACTACCTATATAACCAGAACTACTTAAAATCAACTGACAATTTGTGTTGACATACAATATTTATAAGAAAAGCCATATATAAAATTAGAAAGCAAAAGAATTGAATACTTTGTATACCATACCCTTGCATCCAAGACAGAAGCAACTCTTCTAAGTAGTGGCTTGCACAACCTTTCCAGAAATTCACCTTCAATATCCTCAGTCTAGACCATATTAAAGGCTTCTGCTAGACATTTCCTAATACCCTTAGGACCCTCTTTGGTCTTACGAATGTTGGGAAAGCCTTGGTCTCGGTAATCCTTCACTCTCGCCCAATTGTCCTCCATAGGATTGAGGTCTGGGAAATTACCTGGCTGTTCCATAACCTATATGTCATTTTCTGCAAACCCAGCCACAGTATCTATTGCAGTATCTATTTTTGCACTATCCTGCTCAAAGATAGGATCCCTAACTTTCTCCTCCACCTCCTACCAAACATCAACTAAGCCATCCTCCAAATCTCTAATAAATACAACTTTATCAACACTGTGCTCAACAATAGGAATCAGAGTACGCTTGTTTCTTCCCCAAATACAAGCCCAAATCATTATCTATATCCCTGGCCCGTTGGTGACCCCATTAATTGAGTCTATCTAGCACTTTTCGTCAAGTGTTCTGTACACCCCAATACCGTAAGGATCGTGTGTTCATTACGGGAGGGGGCGGAACCGGTTTTGACTAACGAGACCCACCCACTACACGGGGCCACGCAGTATTTCACTGGTAATCCCTGCCCTACCCCTATGTGGGGACAACCCACATTCATTTCCTGAACAGGGGACCGTTTGTTACCTCATGGGTTTCCCAAAGACAGGTCTGGGGTCTAGGTTGCCAAGTGTAACGACCCTACAGATATGTAGCTACAGTGGACTAGACTGAAACCCGTATGGCATACCAAGTGGTAACCACATTGAGGATAGGCCAGTATACTTAGTATACTCCCAGTAGACATGAGTTGGTACATGTGTCTACAAAGTGACTTGGTGACATAGGGTTAGACAGGGTAACCTAGGTAGGCCAAAGTTACCCTACTAGGCAGGGTAACCTTCGGAGGGTATGTTCGTATAAAGCAAAGGACCCATAGTAAACGTTGCACGGGTCACCGGGGCAACATTATATGTGGTCGCGCGGACTGCGGAAGGAAATAAAGGCATGATAGGGTGAAGTTACCCTTCCCTGGAAACATGATTACCCAGCCTTGGGACCCCAGTTACCCTACTGAGGTACCCCAGTTACCCTACCTTCACCGACAAAGTCATCTGCAGACTTAGGGGAAAGTTATCACAGTAGAGTGGGGCTCTTAGATGTTCATAGAGCCGCTTCATATAGTACGAAACGGACTACTGACTGAGCAGGAGCGGTCCGAACCTCCTGTAACCTTCAGGGGATATTCCTAACACCCCCCGCGGCCCCAGCGTTGGTACGGCGCGACAGCACTGTACGGCGGTGTAGTTGTGTGCTTCCTAGTAAAGTGCGATCCATAGGAACACTCCCACAACACCGTATGAGTTGTGGCCGTCCAACCGACCAGAAGCTGTTCGCAGGATATATAAGGGGTGTGAGGGTGACCGCCTCGTGGGGCGCCAGCTGGATAACACCTGGGGACAACCTACGGGCATACTTTGACCTCCTGGTACTCGTATGGTTAATAGTAGAGGGCTTGGGGCTGACCGGGGAAGCTGTAAGGCTTCCAGGACAACCACCCCAAAGCCAGTCCCCGGCTACCCCGTTAACTGTAGCATTACCATGGGTTATTAGTGGACTCTAGAGGTGTGAGTCTTGTCATGATTGAAGAGGGTCCCGCATGGTTGGCTGTGGGTAGCGCCCATGCAGTCAAGCAGCAGGAGACTTCTTAGCGTGAGAGCCTGCAGTCGGGTTTAAAAGCTTAGTCTAGCCAAGTAGATTTGCCGATAGACTGCGTAGCTTGTATAGACCAAACCACCGCTGGGCCAGTGAGTTCCAATGGATATTATCTCTACGGTGGGCATGTCGGTCGGCCACTGATATGCTACCGATAGGAAAGGGCTTTCGCTCATGCAGATGTAGTTGGAGAGACATCACCGGAAGCACTTCCTATTTGTGGAGATAGTTAATATCCGAGCGGTCCGACTACCTCCGAGTGTTAGTCCACACTAGGCGGGTGAGTTGGACAGCCCTGAGCTAAGCAGGGTACTCGCGAAAGGTCAGAATGGTTGACGGGTGTCCTCTGGCTTTACATTATTCTACTTAACTAAAGCGAGAGACACCCTATTCTGATAACCAACGATCCTCGAGAGAACTTATTGAGTGAAGCTTTGTGGCTTAACGATATTAAGTTTTGCCGCTTGATTCTACTTTGAATTATCTTTATCTTGATTTTGATCCTTACATCTACTTTGCGTCTTCGGTGCGGTCGCAATCTTATGATCCGTCTTCCTACAGAGTGCCACCGTTACACCCAGAGGGCTGAGCTGAGACAGAGCAATAGAAGGCGGAAAACGACGACCCGCCTAGAGTTCGTTAAGGGGCGGACAGGGCCGTGAAAAAGGCGGGCCCCCAGCCCATTTTCCCGCCCCGCCCCACTCAACGGCCTGGGGCGGGGTATCTATTTCGGCACTCCCTGCCCCTGTCCCCGCTCAGGCCCCAGCCCCACCTATACCCCAGAGGGGTCCCAATTAACAATAGGTGCTAACAAACGGCGCCCCGTCTAGCGAATGAATGCGGGTGGGCCCTGGACGGGGACGGGGCGGGAATTACCCTAAAAATACTCCACCCAGCCCCGTATATGGGCGGGGTCTGCCGAGTGAAAACCCGCCCCGCCCCGCCCTATAACGAGCACTTGACCCGCCCCATGCCATTGCGAGGGCCAGGGCTCGGAAAAGGGTCTCCGGCATGCGTTTTTCCAGGCTCTGTCCACCCCGTAACGAACTCTATTACAATATTGGGACTTTTCAACCATGCATTTATCACACAAGATCATACCATCAAAGTCTTCCTTGGTCCAATTCTTATACTCCATTGCCCAAGCTAATCTCTTAACAGAATGCCCTTCCTTCAGCAGGGCTCTTGTCCTAGCCCTCCAGATCTTTATGTTGACCTAGGCTAAAGCTCTTTTGCCTGTATGAATGGAGGCATGAGGCACAGCATCATTGTGCAATTGGGATAAAGTTTCCTGCCATACATTCTAAGACTCTTTGACTAGGCGGCTGTGAGTTCTGGGACTGGTAATCCCTCGTCTTCGAGGTATAAGGAGTCTTTGTGAATTGCTCCTCTCTTGAACGTAGTTATGAGAAGCTTTAACTGTACTCTTTGGGCAGTACAAGAGCTCTCCAATTTGAGAAAAGGATAGTTCTTTTGTTCTCATAGCAACAATTTCCGCTTTTACAAACTCAGGGCTATAGCCCGTCTTCTAGCGGGTCATTATGGTTGAGGGGTGGTTGATGGTTTAAGTAGGGTATTTGGAGGTGTGGCTAGATAACCACGGATCAGATGAATCTTTTCCCCCTAGTACTTTAATATATCAAAGTTTTCACAATGCTCATACTAGTATTACTCCTATCATAATAGCATCTAAGTTGACCATTTTGCACGACCCTACTCATAAACACGCGTGGAACTCTTATCCACCCTCTCTCTACTGTTATCTGCTTCTTCGAACTGTCATCAGGCAGAAGGCCAATCCTACTTCAAATACTTTCTACATGTATCGAACATGGTCCTACCTCTCCAGTCGTATTGATTCATCCACATTCCACCTGTGCTACAAGTTACGTTTACAACATCTAGATAGCTGCCAATAGGCAAGGACTTCAATGTATCTGACATTCCCCCACCAAGTGAGGAAACCCTGCTTCAACCAACAACCTTCGCTTCTGTGGCATCTACTTTGTGAATATTTGGGCTGACAAGATTTGCATTGGTGCTTATAGACTTCGTGAATTTACTTGATCTTAAATTAGGATAATAAACATTGTTTAAAATAAAGATCTTGATAAAGCATTAAATCAAACTATATTCACAGTGTACAGTAATATCACACTTGGTATGCTTCCCAAATTTCCACATCCAAGAGCTAGTCTAATTTGTTAGCTAAATTCTTTCTGCTGAATTATACTACCTAACAATTTTGCATATTATCCCCTCCCCTCGCCCTATAGTGTCAGGTAGGACAACTGTTCTTTTGAGTTGTGGCGGTACAACAATTATCGAAATTCAACAGTGGTAAACCTGGGCACTCGTGGCGGCTAATCAAATACTGTTAAATATTGCTGAGTGCAGGGGTGGCTCGTAAGTGTCTGCAAGGCATGGGGGAGATTGAAACTCATTGTATTCATCCCATTCTAGTCTAAAACTCGGTTGGAATAGAAATTCCAAGTATCGGTTGGTACAGTTTGTGAACTTACCAACAGCCCTAATAAAAGCATGACCAAAAGAGACACTCTGCGCGATGATTAACTTCTTGTCAGTGTGCCAGTGGCTACCACAACTAAGGCATATAAAGTTTCCCAAAATTTATCATACTGTTGTACAACTGCTTCTCTATCGAATTTCAGATAGGCACCCAATAGTGCTACACAGCACATGGGGAATAGGATGCAATTCCAACTAATTTCGTGCCACGAGATTGATTGAATACTTCCATCAATTTGCCAAGCACATCCCCTATTTGTCAACTTGAGATTTGAGTTTTAACTATGTTTAGTCATACATATATCAATATAGGTAAATACTAATATAGTTTCTCACATCATCAATTATAATTGCAGAAGCCCATTGATTACTGTAGTGCTGCACTTATTTATCAGAACTTCTTGTCCCCAATCTGAAGTTACTGGACAAAACTCAATCATACTTCACATCTCATACAAGTATGATAGTTCACGAAACCATTCTTGACTTTTTCATTTTCTGCATCAGTCAAGCACACATTTGAGTCTTCAAGTCGCAATTGTACAGCAATAGTGACAGGCAGTCTGCGAGGGTCAGAGATGGAGATAATGGCCAGGGTGCTAAAGCTAGGAAATCAGCTTTGTTTTCATTCATCGTAGTTGAGATTGTCACCTGTAATATTGAAAACTGGTATATCATTTTTGATGACTGATATAATATGCATGGCTGCTAATTGTAGCATTCATAAGCACTCCAAAATCATATAGCTTTAGTAGATTATGTATGATAAGTGATTGTGAAATAAAAGAATCGTATTAAGAGATTGTAGGACAATTCAGGTATTATGATTGGGGTGAAGTCAAAGGAGGAAGTGGTAAGTATGAGAAATTGTATAGTAGGTGTTGCAGAGTTGATAGTAATGAAGAATAGGTGATTATAGATTTGAATGCGAGAAGGCTACATGGAAAATGGAAGGTTTTTGACAAGAGGAAAATAGCGGTAAGTTGATTTACAGGGAAGTGGCTTACAGCAGGGAAGTGACTCACACCAGGAAAGTGGCTCAGAACCCGGAAGTGGCTCAAAACAGGGTTTTTTGGCTCGCCCTTAGCAACTATTGTAAAATCTAATTACTCTTTAATTATCACAAGAAACAATGCAGAAACCCTAATGAGAATCAAGAGACACGTACTTTGTAATATAGAGAATCTGCAAATCAAGTTTTTATTTTATAGTCATGAAGTATTACTCAGATATAGTGAAAACTAAGATTTCCATTTCAGATATGAATCCTAACTTTTTGTACTTTTAAAAAAGAATAAAAACTTTTGAAGAATAATATTAACAAATGGATACCAGAATAATATAAGTCTTATATATTCAGAATAATTAGGTTTTACTTTCAATTGATATGGATTTTTGAATGCAAGAGCAGTTAAAAAACAACTAGAAAATATATTAAATGATATCCAAATTAGCCAATTTCACCATTGAATATCAACATACCTAGTGAAGCTATGCTTCCAATATCTTGGCATACCTTTCACCATCATATCCTAAGTCAGTTTATAAATTCTCAAGGGTAATTAAGATGATTTGCATAATTTGTGCTTTGATCAATATCAAACTATCAAAAAGTAGAAATAAATCCTTATAGTATGTTCAAATTGTAATCATAAATTATTTAAATGAATAGTATGTTCTTACACCAACCCAACAGTTCTATAAACTGTACTAGTACTCTTTAAAGCCAGGTTCAAGGACAGTTTTTCATCAGATTTCATATTAATTACTAGTAATATATTTTACCTAGTGTTGGGACATGTCATAGTTATGGGACACTTTTTAAATCACAAAATATAACATACAAAAACACCAACAGAGCAATACAAAGTATACTGAATCACATCAGACTTGGTATTGAGAATGCCCATAGGGTCTTGAATTCACCTGTCAAATTACAGGTTCACTAGACTACCAGTACTGAAAGTATCATACATTTAGTATAAAAACAAAGAATTTCAAACATGTTTAGCTATTCTGGTGCCAAATTTGTAGCAAAAATAGAAAAATAATTTTGTTTCTTAGTACATGTATACTGAGATCTGAGCTTTAATTGGGAAGAAGTTGTAAGTTGATTGAAATTTTACAGGACCAAGGTCGTTAGTTTAAAGTATAGTACTTATTAATACACTGTAATATACCTCATCAACCACCTCCCAATAGCTTACCACATCCATGCTAGTCAACCTTACACTACCAGCGTCTTCCACATGTGAGCTCGAAGTCTACTTTCGTTCACGCTCTATTAGAGAGGTCTTTTGCTTTGTGCCAGTGGAATTGAGCTTTTTTGAACAAATTGTGTGAATTTTCATTGTATAGTGATTGGAGAAAAATTACAGTTGTGAGTAACAGATTTGACTCCAACATTTCAAATTCACGACTAGGGAGAAATACAAGAGCTTTTTCTTCGCAAATCGAAAGCATGATTCTCCAAACCTAGAGATTTCAGCGGCCTTAAATTCCCCTCCAGAATATGGAATTTTCAATTCTCCAACCTCATTTAATTTAGTATGGGTACATATTTTTCCCTACTTACTATTCATTAAGAACTCAAGCATTGACAATGACATGAATTCAATTCAACTTTTGCTAGCCAATAGCAAAGTGGTTTGTTCTTATTGCCTACAATTTCTAAATCTATTAAGCGCGTGTTGATGGAGATAAACTATTTGATATATCCGGTTGCTATCTTTTAAAAGTGTTCCATAACTATGACATGTCTCAACACTAGGTAAAATATGTTAATTAACAATCAACAATCGTCTTCCTACTATTTACTCACATAACAAATATATATTTCAAACCAATCTACTGACTGTTTACCCTAGTCTACAAAAGAATTTCTAATTAGTAATTAGCTTGGAGATATCCTAATGATTGAATTTTGACTAATAGGTAATTTGTACAAGTTTGACTAGTTATATAGCAATCATCTCTAAGTACATGTGAAAAATATATAAAACCAGGGTTTATATAACTTTAAACTTCATATACTAACGTCAGATATGATCGTAAAGGTTCTCCCAAATGTTGAGTCCATATGTCAATGATGTATGTGGATATTTCATGCCAAAATAGGTCAAATTTGTATATAATTTGTATGTCTTTTCAACCTGCTTTTTTAACAACTTCTGCTTCCAAAAATGTCTATCAAAAAAATTAAAAGCAAATTATTCTGAATATGTAGGACTGATATTATGCATGTATCAATTTCTTAATATTATTCTTGAAGAGTTTGCAATTTCTTTGTGCTAAGGAAAAGCTATGATTTGTTTAAGGAATAGGCAGTCATAAAATCACCATATCTAAGTAACACGTTATGACCACAAAATGAAAACTCAATTGTCTGATTCTCCATATTCCAAAGTACGTGTCTCTTCATTCACAAGCTGGTTTTAAAATCTTTTGTTGAGATAAGTTAATGTGTATTATATTTTCCCATGATTGCTAAGAGTGAGCCGGATCCCTCTGATCAGCCCCTTCCCCTTAAATCCCATTAAGCCATGTGCATGCTAGTTGATCTCAATGGAATACAATATATCTAAATAAATCTAATTGTTTATAGCACTTCACTTTATATGAGAACTGTGCTATGTACAAGTAAATCACCAGCCTAGGATAGACCAGAGAAGCAGTGTAATAGAACTTAAGGGCTCGTTATGCCGGGTTGGAATGGTGTTTCAGAGAGTTTTTATTATCGAGATTGCATAATTCGGAGTAGCTAGGGCTTTTATAGACCTCGCCACCTTGTTCTTGTCTTTTATTGTCCTGCTACACTGGCCACAATATATCATATATTTTCTCCAGAGCAGGCTTGTGAATAATCAAAACCAGGGAGCCATATACAAACAACTTCTTGAATAGGAATTTATGTACGTCTTCGTACGGGTATGACAAATCTAGTATAAGATAAGTATGTACTTTTGATAATAGATGACTTGGGTCAGAGATGGGTCCTTTGTGAGAGTAATTTGCCTTGGTGAAATTCGAGAGAATACACTAAATATCATGGCCAAAATATGTGATAGCCACTGGGTGCCAAATCATGCTGGAGATAGTTTCACAGACATCCACCATCTTCCCAGAGGCCAAGTTGAGAACAGCATTGATTTGAGCTCTGGTTTCAACAATATCATCCTTATTCAAGGTCTCCGGAGAGGGCAACATGTGGGGGCTATTGAAGAGGGAAGCCAGCCTAAGATGATCCCCGTCAACAGCCTTCTGGAGTTTTGCTTTGATTATATCTTGCCACCCAACCAATAGTTCGAAATCCATCTGTGCGTAGACAATGGTCTAAGGCCTCCCAACGAAACCCACGGTATTGCTCCCAACTGTAAACGAAAGCGGCAATGGCTTGCCCTATAACCTGTACGAATATGCCGTCGAACACATCAGTGGCTGCCCCGTCTGGGGGAGCCTTTTGATCGCCAAGCAAGCGCTGGCAGTAACAATTTTCATCCTACCATTCCTACACTGTATTACCTCGTAGATAGGTGAAGAGCCACCCTTGGGGTGAGAGTGCGAACTGAGGGGCATGGACGCAGGCCTCCCTAGTATGGTGCGCTCCTCCATGAGGTTGATGAGAATTTCCTTCTGTTCCGTCATCCTAATCTCGAGAATCTTGACATAGCAACTGCCAAAATGGTTCTCCCACTGGAGCGCAATCACGGTTTTAGCCGGATCCTTTGTGTTGTTAATTTCAACCACCATGCCAGTGGTACGAGACAAGATTCATGTAATTGGATTGCCCGGGAATTTGTTATCTTGAACGGATACTGTTGTTTGGTTGTTTTTGCTAGTGAATAAAGCATGTATCCGAAACTAGGTTTCACGAGCAAGCTGCCTTATGCATGGCTCAGCGTTGGAATGCGGGCCGTGAAAGGAGGGCGAGGTTCTAAATGCCGTCCTTCCGCCTTCCTTATAAAGGGTAAACCCGTCCCACTTCTCAGTGTTATCCAGAGACGCCATTCATTTGCCGCCAAAATACTCAACAATTGAGATACCACTCTTGTTATCCCCATAGATATCGGTTGTTAGTGCAGTGATGTGTGGTTTGCGGATTTTGTTGAGCATGTCCTGCGAGTGGTTAGGCTGATTGAGGGTTCCGAATAGTCAGACCCGTCAGGTTTTTACGGTAGGACTGGACGTTCAACCATCATAGATGATGCTGACCAGACTTGACTTTCTCCGGAGGTCTGGTCTAGTCTAGACCCGTTTTTGACCAGTCCTAGCGCACAGATTACCAATCAGCTGCGGCATCACACTGGGCCTCGGAGGGCAACTTGCATGCACAGAATAGAATTCTATAGATAGGAATAGAGCAATGGCGATTTTCAGAAGTATGATTATTAATCTATGGCTAATGATAAAGGAGAAGGGGATATAATGGAAAAGAACTACAAACCATGGAACAGAAAGTGTGGTAATGGTGTAGTGGTAGTGTGAAAACAAAAGAAAGAAAGCGAGAAAGAGCAAGGTGGATAGATAACAAATAGGAAATGAGTGAGTAAGAGGATAGGAGGGGAATAAAAGGCTAAAGCCTAAGATTTGAATGGAGAAAAAGGTCGGATCCTGTATTTGGTAATCGGACCTAGGAATCTACAATATCAAATGTCCTTCTCAAGCCTATAATCAGCCAGAGAGTCATCTTCAGGAAAGGCGTAGAATCTGTAGAAGTGGGATAGGAGAATTCCTTCCTTCACCCATGACTTAAGGGTTCTAGTACCTCTCTAGTGTGACTCTTGAGCTGGTTGGGAGTGTGTTTCAGAACTGTTTTGGAGCTGGAAAATAATCACACCGGATCGGCCGACATGGCTGGAATGGAAAAGATATCCAGGGCCATTGGAGCGAGTGGGTTTGTAGACTTTGCACAGTTGAGCCAATAGTTGAAACGTGACTGGATATCAGGTTCAGGAGGTGATTGGATATATCTTGTATAGGCATCATCTGAGGCTCCAATGTTAGCTGAATCAGGAACACTAGTACAATATACATGGTTGTAAGAGAAAGGGTAAGATTATTGGACTGACCAAGTGTAACACGACGCCTTTTGGCCTGCTAGCGGCGATGATGCTCCTCTTCCTCCTCCACTACTAGTAGTCCTAAGCTTCCTGGTTCCGCATTCCTAGCAGCTGATGTAAGATCCCTGGTAGGTAAATGACTCGTAATAGTTACTTTATACTGATCCTCCCACGGTAGTTATACAGTTTTCTTGGCTCTCTGAACTTCACAAATCGTCCAATCTTCTTGTTCAATTGCCAAATCAAAATGATCCCACTTCTGGTGAGGATCCAAAACTACTGTGGTGATATATACTGGTATTTCACGTATTTTACTACTATATACCCGTAGCCTTGTCAACCCAAACTGTGCTGCACAGAAAGGATGAGCCTCAGGATTGTGTTCCCTAATTACATCACTATAACATTAGTTAAAATCAGACTCTGTTATCAAGAACCAAGACATGGTGACAAGAATAGCAAACCGGTAGATTCCTGCAAGGTAGTGAATTTCTGGGATAACGTCCAACAAATTTGATGCCTTTTTTTCAAGCGCTAATCTCGATCGAAGGAATGGTTCCAATATCCGCACAGCAGATTAAAGCTCTGTCCAATCCTCTGCTGTTTAGGTATCCTGCTGTGAATCTGCATTATTTAAACAAAAGAAATGTACCGCTTCCCAATTTCACAATAGGCTTTGAATCATAGTAAGCCCTGAATTCCATCATGTGACATTGCCAGCCTGTAGTAAGGTTTCTGCACCTAACAGGCGAAGTTGTTGCTTTCATTGTACCGACGATCATATATACGGTGTAAGATTGTGAGCTTTTCCCCATGGCCCAATTTTGCTCAATAGAGCTATTGTCTCATCTGTGACAACTATAACATCTAGGAGGTCATTCAATCCCGCCGAGTCGCCAAACTAGAATGTCTTAATTGAGCGATCTGATACATGTCCCATACATCTCAGGCACCGGGCCTTTGGGATTATAAGACCCCTCGTGATAGATAAGCATCAGGGCAATTCAAGTTGATTGGATCAGAGAACCATTATTTCTGCAATTGTCTGTCTGGAAATAACCCACCTTGTTTAAAAACTTCTAACTAGTGAGTATATTGTTATCATTAGCTATCATATTCATTGTGTACAGATAAGAGAAGAGGTAGAATTGCTAATACTCCTTAATGACGGTAACAATAGTATCAGCTAAATCTTCTCCAGTATGTGTTTCCTGAATTTCAAGCAATGCTAGAACAGGACTGTGTCGCGCTCCCCAAGCACTAGTAAAGTGGGCAACAACCTCAATTAGACTCATCCTCTGATGTGGGAAGGTCCAGCCATCCACTGACGAATGAATCTGCATATTAGCACTGTGTATCTCTAGTCGAACTTTATTCTTTTGATCATCATAGTTAGTGATAACACAGGACCTAATCGTGTCTGGACTCTTTGGTAATTTATACTTTGGTGGAATGTGATGGATTAATTGACTGAACGAATAATGCTCTATAGCCCTAAATGACTAATTGCTATAGATTACCCAGTTGAGAAGTAGTCTATCCACGGAGTCCTTGGTAAAGGATTCGTGTTGTAAGCATCTAACTCGGGTAAACGCAGTGAGATGTGTATCAGGACAAGCAACTGGAACTGTTCTGGGATGTGACGATTCATGTACATGTCATGCATGATGGTCGCGCCAATGTCCGGCAGGTTTACGGGTTTCTCCATTCAATGCATATTGTTTTTTACCTGATTCTCACTGTTATTATCGCTTTGCAAGCCAAAATACAGACTGATTTGTTAGTAAATACACAGAGGAACTAATCATACAATATTTACAGCTCCACCATTTGGCCAGTCCAATACCTGCAGTAGAGCCATGGAAATGAAGAAAGGGGGGTGGGATAACATCACGAGCAGTTACCAGGGTTGTATTGAAATCGTCCGGCACATCAACAATAGCAGAAACAGTAATATTGGGAATGGTGGAAGCATTGGTTGATCCGTGACTTTGCTGCACAAGTAGCGGTGGCGATGATGGCAATACACGATACCTGGAAGATGATTCTCCAGGACTTTGGTGGTTTGTGGAATCTTCCTTGGGAAGGAAGAAACTATCTAGCGAAGTCAAAATGCTAGTTAGGCTTAGGGCAGGCCGAGGTCCCTGCTGCGGACGGGTAGATAGTGAGGATCACGGCTGCGGACGGAGTACAGGGAGTTCCATTTGAGGCTCCGCAATTGTTCCAGCCCAGGAGCCTGTGGCATTGTCGCTACTAAAATTAGTTGAACTGACTGGATAGGGTTCTTCGTTAGCTTCCGCTAGGGCTTAGAATCAGGGATCGCATTTGTGTAGCGCGATTTCACAAGGTCCATGGAAATTAAGTAACCGCACATACCGGGATTAAACGTGTTCAGCTCTGAACGCTCTGATATACTCCTATCATCACGAGAGCTTTCAAGTCTTCTTCTTGGTGCCTCAAGTTGAATAAACGAACGAGTAGAATCTGTTGAGTAATTTGATCGACTGGAAGGTAAAAGCATTAATCCTGCTTTAGAGAGTTGAGAAAGAACACGCGGTATCGCGGGGGTTTTGTTAGACCCATATCGAGTGCCAGCTGATGAATCGACAAGGGCTTTGTTCTTCGTGACGATTGATAAACTGTTAAAAAGATTGTTGACTTGGATTACAATGATAATAAATATCAAGCGTTGTAGATAATCTTAGACTGTGATAATGAGATTTGAATAACCAAAGAGTCTGGCAGATATGAGAATTATATTCCGAAATGTATTCTACTTAACAGCAAAATCAAGTTCTTTTTATATTAAATCTCGACCTTCACGACCACTAGTCTTGCTGCTCCTGTAAAATGCCCAGACACTTAAATCTACAATAATTTTATAACAAACAACTACATTCGTCTTAGGGTACATGGTTGCAGAATAGCGTGATATTGTGGGTGACGTTGGGTGGAAGGACCGTGCACATTCTATCACTCGGTCCTGCTGGTCTGACCAATCCTGAATGACCACAGTCCAACGAGCTTGACTACAGAGTCAGTCTGAAATCCTCAACAGGACTAGACTTTATTTTGACTATACCAACAGGTTCAGTCCAGTCCTTTGCCGACCATTCGGAACCCTGGGCTCATTGTCTACGGTAGAGTATTTGACAGCTATGGGTCCCTGAAGAATGTATGTTCTTCCAAGATCCTGTTGAACAATCGCCTCTAGATCTTCGGATTGCCAAACGGAGTCGTTGTGCAGGAGATCGAAGTTCTCGTCAAGTGAGGAAAAAAATGAAACACGCTTCTCGCCTCATGGCTGACATAGAAGAAGCTGCATATTTTGTGAATTGATGAGTTTAGTGTTCGCCTCTGGGTAACGGGCTACAATCTTTTTGGTAGTAGCAAAACGATTATCCAAATCGGCAGGCTTTTAGAGTAGGGACGCCCGACCGCCCTAGGGGATGAAGCGTTCCTCAATGCGTCGGATCAAATTCCCGCTAAGCCGTTTGAAAGAAGGATCAATCCGGCGAGGCCCATACTTAACATATATGAGTTCCAGCATGCGACGGACAACCCGGCATAGGTCATATCTTCTAGATCCACGGCCTCCCCGACAGAATCTCGACAAACTAGGTCTTTTGGAAATCGGGATTCAGATGTTTGATGATATAGTCATTTGCTTCTTAAGCTCAACAAGACGTTTGGCTTGATCAAGTGAGCAAATTGTGCGATCTAGCTCAGCCCTATATTGTAGGCGGTTAGTTGAAAATATTTGTTTGTACAAATTCCGATCGATACTCACCAAAGTCTGACACCCCGGGTAGCAAGCTTCTGGATAAACACACCCATCTCCGACAGGATTGGAATAACACCACCGGCAGGACCCTTATAGGGCTTTTCCCAGTCCTAATCATCCAACCCCTCTGCTTCCCAGATCGCTTTCTAGAGCACGATATCAATTAGAATGGGGCTGATTGTATGCCTGACCAAAGTAAACCTTACATTCAAGCGAGTATGTGCCTCCTTTGCAGTCATGGTTCTGCTGCCCAATAAAACATCAGCGAAAGGCATCGGAGGGTACCTGAACTTCTCTGACCAAGCTCCTGCCAACCAAGGATATCTTCCATCGCACCAAACCAAGAGCCAGCAACCGGGGCAATGTTACCGCATCTCCTGATGTGTCCGTACATCCGAAGGATTGGTTGATGGAAATCTTCAAAGGAGTGATGACTGCCACCTCTTCCTCCAGTCTGCGGTAGAATCACCGGAAAATTTGGGTTGGCCTTTGCAATATTGATGAATTGTTGCATAGCATCGATTAAATCTGGCTTAACCGAGAGGTGTTTAATACAGTCGTCTCAATATACTCATTGGCCACCTCGATTGACGGTGCTCCGGCGCCAATAGTCAACTCTTGAGAAACACCAGCGGAGCAAAGCTGTTGGAGAAGTGAGATCTGCCATCTCATAGCTCGGGGGTTCACATAGACAAGATTAACCGTGATACCGGCACCAGCGATCGTATTCTGTTCAATCTTCGGAGGAACCATTGTAAGACCCCTAGCGCTGTAATAACCACCACCTACCGATCTTGGTTAGCATAGATATGCAAAATTTGAGGAAAGGATATAGCTTACCGGCTAATTCAATCTGATACCCGGTACTCATAGTAACCAGAGCAAAGTCCAACAGGACAGTGTAAGGTGTCATCCCAGGAACCATTTCAAGCGGCCGTCCCAGCAACCATGAAACTTTGGTATCGACAAAGGTCTCTGCCTGCTTTGTTCGCACCAATTAAGGGCCATACTCCTTCTGCCAGTTGACTGCGTATTTGACTGCGTGCTTAGAATCTCTGTCAAATAGCTCAGGTTTGTAACGAACGTCATCGTTTGTTCCTTTAAAAGCGCCCGCTATAATCATAGATAACCAGTGAACCGGCTGCTGTGTAATCACCGAGGGTAAATTCTTCCGTAGGAGGGAATAATTGAGACTCAAAGCCCTGGTGAAGCTCGGTTAAATGGTAGTGAAGGGTGGTTGGGATAAGGAGGGCGTGCTCAAGTGGCCGGCGATCGGGAACAAAAGGGGGGGAACGGATGCCGAATGAGGGCTAGAGACCCTGGTGGTGGTTCCTGGAATTGGTCAGGCTCAATGGAGATTCTTCATAATCTGTCATCATCACTACTCACAATGAATGGAGCAGGGAGGAGGGAATTCAGGATAGAGTAGGTGGTGGGGTAAGAGAGAAGCGATGATGGGAGAAATCAAAAAGGCTCCGTGGGAAACTCACGATGGAGATGGACGAAGCTACCGCTAAACGTACTATAATTGTGTACTCGAGTAAGGAAGGAGCAAGAAAAGAAGGGCGTAAAAAGGGCAATGGCGGAGGAAGGTGGGGGGGGAAATTAATAATCTGGAATGTATTGGAGGAAATTCTAGGTGTACCGTTAAGCCGTGAAGGGAGTGATTAAGGGGGATAGGATGATAGGGAAGTAAGAAATAGAAAAGGCGAGGGGCTGGTGGGCAGCAGAGTATGAATAGATTTGGTGTGAATGAAGAGCAGATGTTGGTAGAGGGTGCCAAGACAACCAAAAATGTTGGAGGCAAAAAGGCTCAATCTCCTGTAAAGAGTGGCATCCAATGAATTCCATTTCTTCATTTGAAGAGGTAGGAAGATAATGGGTGGGATGTTCACCGGATTGTGTTTGGATTGGTTGGAGAGGGCCGCCTAGGTAAGCAATATTTGGGCGGTCAACTGCGCAATTCTGCTAATATATTTTATTCTGTTGTTACTTTTGGAAATGAGTTTTTTTTTTTTGATCACTGGTGTTGGTGCTGTTCTACAGGGCCTTATCAACGGTGGTACCAGGGTTGTGGTTACCGCCTGTCCCTTCTGGCGTGAAGTACGGAATAATACCAAGCGAAGTACTCTAAATTTGGGTCACGCGGCTCCCAGCTGATTGTTGTATAGTACTGTTCAACCAAGGTATGAATTTCGTATTCATGATTTATATTCTAAAACTAATGAGTTTATAGGAATCAAACAGGGTGTCGAGGCCCTGGTTAACTACGTTCATGATAAGAAGAACTGCCTTTGTTAGGATCTTGACTGTGTCTTTGCCTTCCCCGCTAATACCGGAAACGGCCGTGAGATGGATTCCGTTGACTCCAAGTCAGAGATTGGCTCATCGCATCATGTTAATCAATTTACTTCATCTCCTTGGTATGGTTAAGACCGGTAAATCTTCCCATGGCTTCGAAACACGGCCCGCCCATGTTATCCTACCTCTATCTCCCAATCATGGTAACTTCGGAAATGACTGGCTCTACTCTGAATCCAAATTAGGCCTGAGGTGTTGTTCCCGAGATGGCATTCGGAGTCTTTGGGAAGCTACCTTACTATCTGTGGCACTATCATCGGTTGGACCAGCGCAACCGGGCTATTGGAGCAGATAACTCCATCACCAACGCTATTGAAAAATTGGGTGTTTTCTCACAGTTTTTCAGCACGAGATGGGCTTCAATCTTGTTGGTCTTATGCCGCCTGCGATTGTCTATCTCTGCAAGATTGAGCCTGTATTTGGTGATCCTAATGGCCGCTTCCAATATATCCCTAACCTGAATCATATTTCTGCCCAACTTAGGAAAAACTGTTGTTGAATCGCCGGCACTCAGTCCGTGGCTCACCATCGGACATCACTGTTGAACGTGGATCGTTCTGGACTGCTCACCATTTGCATATATTCCCATGCGCGTTGGATTAGGAACGTTGTCACTGCGATCTGTTACACACTAAGTTTTCGAAAGACGTCTCACGACTATTA
>Ga0307509_10002529_pt1 | contig 29476 bp, 26 predicted proteins | sample 10_EM_MG_FD_202245 | JGI IMG/M metagenome (GOLD analysis project Ga0307509, IMG submission 202245) | Populus trichocarpa ectomycorrhiza microbial communities from riparian zone in the Pacific Northwest, United States - 10_EM | ecosystem: Host-associated > Plants > Roots > Unclassified | place...
CCCCCAATTCCCCTCCCTCCCTTGGCCCAATTCAATCCAACCAAATTCAATTCAGTTCAATTCAATTCGAATAAAGTTCCCCACACCGGTAGTTGGAAGGGGAAACTTACACAATAGTGCACGATAAACCCTTATCCAAGCGGTGCATTCCATTTTTACAAAATAGCATGATATCGGCATAGATACGATACGATGCGATACGACAACTAAACGATACGATACGATACTCCATACCGACGGGCCACGATATTATGATATAACAAATCTCGGTAGTACTATTACTGCCCTTCTCCACTTTCCTCCTTCCCTGAGGAACTGCTTTTTTACAGTACAGTGCTGTGCTGTGAAGCATGGTACACACGCTATGCGGTGGTGAGTATATGCCATAACAAGTCACACCAGGAGCCGAGTTTTATTTATTTTGCCCTTATTTTGCCCCCATTTACGATATTATTCATCTATCCCTCTATTTATCCATTTCTTGCTCTCACTGGAAGTGCCATGCCAGTATCCTATAAAACTGCACTCGTCAAATACTTTTTACTATGCCTTACCTTTGAATTGTTATTATCATTATCATCATCATCATTATTCTCCCTTTCAATTGCGCCCCAATTACCTTACTATTACAACCATATACTTATCACACCCCCTCCCACAAGAAGAAAGAAAATCGCCGGAATATCCACTGCGGTATACGCATACACACCAAGTCCCGTGACGACCCACCAACCCGGCCCGCACACAGCGCGTCTTCCCTCATGGCACAATAACTCTACTTGTACCCCCCTCCTCACCCCCCGCCCCCCACCCACCCCCGCCAAGAAATGAATGAATGAATGAATGAAATTAGGGCCCCCAAATTTGATTCGGCCTTTTCTTTTTTTCTTTTCTTTTTTTCCTTCTTTTTTTCCCTTTTCATTATTATAATTATTATTATTACAGTACAATTACAATTTTTGTTAGTTAGTCTCTCCCTCCCTCCCTCCCTCCTTTCCCTTTTATCTAAATCTCTCATTTTTGGCTTTTTTTCCCCCCTCGTTTTACACACAAAAGTTAAAATTACGGGAGTGTGGAAATTGATTTTTCGTTTTGTTTTGTTTTGTCGCAAATTATTTATTTATTTATTCCATTTACCCATTTATTATTATAAATAAAAAAATTAGTTTGAAGTTGGTTACATGTTTTAGGTTCTTTTGGGTTGGGGAGGCGGGGGGGGGGGGGTCCTTTTGCCCTTCTTCTCTCCTTGTTTTTAATTATTTTGTTTTCGTTTCACAAAGTTATTGTATGATATTGGACAGGGGGTATTACAGACATCTATCTAACTTTTGTTTCCCACCCTTTTTTTTTCTGCGGTAAGGTACTTTGCACACACACACGGTGGGAATTTTATTAAACTGTGCCGTTTTCGTTATGGGGAAATAATCGTATGATGTTTCTTCCTTCCTTCTTTCCTTCCTTCCTTCCTTCTGGCCGCTCATAAATTCTCACCCGCTCGGTTATTTAGTGTTTTACTTTATTTGCCTTTGTCTTTTAGCTACGGTATTTATTTTATTTATTTCTGTTGCTTCGCTTTCTTCTTCCCCTTTCTCCCATATCGTAATCCCTTGACTATATTAATATTATTCCGACAAAGTACAAGTACTCTATTGTACATACGGCGGTAACCTACCGGCATCAAAAAACTCATCTTCCTCCAAAACCGTTTAGAGAAAGTCAAGAAGAAAGAAAGAAAAAACTACTTATCATAACTACCGACTATTGCTGTTTGTAGCCACATCATCATCCTAATTACTGGGACGTGCGTGAACGGACGGACAATAACAAGGCATGAACCATCCCATCTTTTATTTCTATTATTTCTTATTTCCACCTTTTTTTACGCCATTCCATGCTTCTGCGATTATCCTGGAAGGCACTGCGATGCTACCGTGCTGTGCAGTGCTGTACCCGGCGGAAGCTCCGACCCGGCGCTTTGGAGAGGGAGGGAGGGAGGCAGGCAGGGGAAAAAGTGCTAGGATTTGTGGCTGGAGGGGCTTAGTCAGGCGGTCATTTTGATGTTTTCTATGGAGGGTATGTTACGTGCGGTATAGTAGCTTTGGATTGTGTTGGATTGGATCACATGGGTGGCAGCTGGAAAGGCGAGGGGATATTTTATTTCATTTTATTTGACGTGATTTGATTTGATTTGAATTTATCCATAGGATGGAAGGCTAGGTTATCGTGGGAGTGATATGAGTTATACGGTAGTCTACCACAACATTATCATCCAAGTATCATACTCCAGTACATCTTATCCATCCATGTGGCTTACCTCGCAGAATCCTACTCGTAGCAAGCATGATATAATCACCCACCGGCCTCGGATCCCCCCGAGCAGAAAGAAGCATGAAGGGATTACTGCAGTCCTACCCAGACAACACAATAGCTCGGGGACTGGATCTCGAAGTAACCGGTATTCGTTATTTCGCTAATCCACTTACTTAACTAAGCCTATTACGGTTCGTTCGGACAGGAATTCCCGTCCGACATCCCCCTCGTGGTGAATTTGGTGGGGGTTTTTTTCTTTTGCGGTACTTTTAAGTCCCGAGACATTGATAATCGGGGGGTCCGAGAAATTGGTTTTTGATTGACTTTGGGTGTCGAAATGAGGGCGCGCGGTTGATGATTACTCGAGTACAACAAAAGAAGGAAAAAAAGGAGGAAAGCCGTGCTTTGATGGCTGTAGAAATTGGTGGCGATGTGGATCAGTTATTGTAGTGGTGTATTGTGGCATGGTCTGGCTAAAGTACTGTGCTTGAAGGAGGGGGCGTAATTTGTGCGTTGTAGTATGGTATCGTGACTGACTATTGTATTGCGTTGCACTACGGTAGTCCTACTGTGATAATAACGGCTCAGAGTGCACTGTATTCTATGACAGTGCCGCACTTAGGTTCGCCAGTTGGACAAGTTCAATTCCGGCAGATGGAGGGAGATCGAGCCACTGCGGTATATAACCTTTGTCAGCGAGGAATTAAGGTCGAGTACACGGTAGGTGCTGGGGGGGGATGGCGGTCCCAATATTTGATGCCCGTCCTCCACACATGATGGCCTTGCCTTGGTTTAGAAACCATCTGATAAAATAGAAAAGGAGACACCCAGCACAGTATAGTACAGTGCATTTCCCAAGCGGCGAGGAGCCGCTGTCACTACTGCTTCGGTGAGATACCCTCACGATGGTGCGGGGCGGAATTGGCATGGCAGAGTTGGCCTGATTATTGTATCCACCTTCAATGAAACTTTTTTTGCATCGTAAGATTCTAGTGCATACAAACCCACCAGATATTCCCCAATCCCTAGCGAAAGACCCCTACCACCGCATACCCCTTCCAGGAAAAAAAAAAGTTATAAAACCTGAGACATATCATAGTGCGGCCCATATAGACTCCAGCCATCTCAGCTCTATCACACCAAGTTACAAGTACCCCTTCAGCATCCAAATACGTACCTAATCTGCACTGGCGCCCAGGTGGAGGGCTACAATCTTGGTAACATAAAAATTCCAACGCTGGGCTCGTACAAGTAATATTATGCATAAATACATGTGATTGCGGTGTCTAGGGAACGACCGAGCGTGGAAGCGGCGTGGAAGGCTGCGGGGTACTTTTGCTTCTCCGCGAGGAATTGCCTAATGTGTGGTTGGGGGCGATTGGATATGCATGCAGTATCACTCGTGAGTAGAGTGATTCTGGTTGTTTGGGGGGGGGTAATGGTTCAGTGTTGTGTGGATGTAGTAAGCGTTTCTGGTACTGGGGCGTGGGCGATTGTCGGGGCTAAGGGGGTGAGAGTTGGGGCCGGATAAAGGAGCGTTTTTGATGCAGGTCTTGCGTGGTGGACGCTTGCAAGGGCTGGAAACGCTATAGGAGGAGGGGCGCAGAGAGAGGGAAAGGGGGGAGGACGCTTCTCTCCAAGTAGCGGGATGAAGCGGGGAGGAAGGCGAGTCCTTGAATGGAGGAGGTCACTCTGTTTTCGTATTGTGTAGGCTTGTTGTGGTGCTGGGCGGTACACCGCGAATCCTTACCGACTGCACTGCTGCACAACATTCGCTACAATAACTCGATCGGTTTAGACGTGAACTGCGTGCTCCCGGGATATAGAAGCCATAACTGAATGGAAAGTGGAAAATAGCTTAGCTGCAGAAGTTTGAGGTGGTTTTTCCAAGAGCTTCACTGAGGATTGGCTGGAGCTACAATACCTGTGTTCATGGCTGTTCATACGAGTGATATACTATGATGGTTCATTACACTCTCTCACTACCTGACTCTCCCGTTCCCATGAAAGAAATTATGCTCTCTCCGGTCCTCCTCCTCGGCCTCCTTCATCATATCGAGAAGCCTGCGCGCCGCCAACTCCCCGAACAACTCTTCATTTATCTCCACTCCCTCCACCCTTAACTCTAGCCTCGGTTCGTTCTCTAGAAACCCGCCCAAGCCCTTAACCAGGTTCTCCTTGAACCTCTCAAACCCAACCCTTCCTTCCCAGGGTCCCCGACGGCTGGACAACAAACTAAAGCCGGCCATGGGCAACCAAATCGCTGTCCGCCACGGCTTCTCCAAACACCCGACTATGCGCTCAGCCATCATAGTCCCCAACCTGCCCATCTCCTCATCGTCCGGACGCATGAGAGTGACAGAGTCGTTATGCACGAGCAAGTCTCTGCCCCGAAACCTCTCGGGCACTGTGTCCATCGGCCCAAAATTCACGCAATCCAGCGCGCCGGCGGAGATGAGCTGCGGGATGCCCATCCTCGACGCGGCCGTTAACCGCTCCTCCCCAGCGCTCATGACCCCGCCGACGAGCTCGTCGACCAACTCCGTGGTGGTGAGGTCCAGCACCCCATCCATTTTCCCCTCCATAATCAATTTCTCCATGGAGCGGCCACCGGCGCCGGTACAGTGGAAGACGAAGACTTCACAGTTCTCCCCCTCCAAGATCCTCCGCGCGTGGGTTACTGCGGGGGTGGTGATGCCGAACATGGTTACTGCGACGGCCCGCTTTTTCGGCGTTGAAGGGGGCGCTCGGGAGATTCTGTAGTAAGCCTCCGCCATACCGACGATTGCACCGGCGGCGTTGGTCAGAATGGCCGAGAGTATTGAGTTCATACCCGCGATGTCGACGACGGAGTACATTGTCGTTATGTCCGAGTCGCCGGTGAAGGAGCTCATATCGCCAGCTGCCATGGTCGAGACAACCATCTTTGGGAACCCAGTCGGCAGCGCAGAATTCCGCATAGCACTGGTGGCCAGTGAGGTGCCCCCGCTTCCGCCGATCGAGATAATCCCGTGCAGGGAGGAGAGGGATAGCTTGGAGTTTATGAACGGCACCAGCGCGCTCGACATATTCGAGATTACGACGTTCCGGGGAAGTTCGTTGAATCTGGCGGGTGGGTTGGGGAGGAGCGTGCTTTGCGGGATGTCGATTTCCGGGTGGGCGACGGGGGTGCGGCCAACGTCGGCGAGGAGGACAATGGGGGGCCGCGAGTGTTCCAACAGCGCATTTTTGAGGAAGAGGAGTTCGGATAATTTTGTATCACAGGTGCCAAATAAGAGTATTGTTGGTGTTGCGGGGGCCGGCGGATCCATGGGTTTACTGATGGTTTGTGGTGTATGATGAGGAGGAAGAGGTTGATGTTGGTATTGGTATTGCCATTTTTGGAGTGCTGCGGAGGAAAGCTTGATCTTGATGCGGGGGCAGTGACCTCATCGGTAGTTCTTCCGGATCTTCCCGGTAGCGTGTCTCTGCTACCCCCAACACTCAACAGCGAGGATTCGAGTCCATTACTTAGTCACCTCAAGTCCTTTGTTTTTATCGCGGGCGAAACATTAAAACGCCGAGCTCCGGTTTGATCACTGTACCGAGTACTTGCAGGCCCTACCCCCAGTTGTGATCCTTGTCGAAATTGTTCTACATAATATGGGAGCCATTACTGAGCGATATCTTGTTTACCCCCTGAACTAAATGGATCTGGGTATTGTTAGAGTTGATCCTCAAGGGCTGTGATTAGAGTTTTTTTGTTTTTTTGTCCTCTCTGACCTGAGGGTTTCGAGTTTCAGGGGAAATTTGGATTGCGGGAAAAAACGACATTTGTTTTATATTGCGGCGCGCCGAACAGGGTCTAGGAATTATTAATCTTTGGAGGGAATGAAGGAGGTGTGCAGTATGAACACGAGTCGGAAAGAAATTATAAACAAAAAAATATGATGAAAGTAATCTATCAGAACGAATATATAGACCAAACTGATGAGAGGTTTTATATATATGCTGGGGCTGGAATCTAGTTTAGGAATGATACCTTCTCCGATGTGCTCCTTATATCACTAACATCCCCCGGATCTGGGGCATCCGCTGTACATGACAAGTGGTTTATAGAAATCTAGCTTGGTTGATTGTGTATCCATAGAAGGAAAAGTAGAATGAGAGAAAAAAATGGAACCGACCTGATATTCACCTGGTGTGAGGGGCGAAAGTGTCGCGTCTGAGCATACCATCTATTCGGCTCCTTCTAGTTTGACCTGCCAAAGGATTTGCCGGGAACTTCGCCGATAGGGGTGTGATTCCTGGTGTTGGATTTCAGTGGGCCCACAAATGTTGGTATCATATGCAGGGAAACATCTCGGCAGGGTTCGCGGGGGAGGGTCTTGGGGAGAAATGCGGAGTAATAGCCAGGTTGGTGAGGTCTGGTACAGCAGGTTACCGCAGCGTCTCACTGCATCTCTATATATCGTCTGCAAACCTTTGCCCGTGTTGCTTATGGTGGGGCTTGCTTCAGGAATAGAGCGCCCTCGCTCCCTCTTCCCTTGGCCCAATCCTCTACTGGGGTTATTGGTATGGACACTCGATGAATGATTCCTAAACACTGGCTGAGTTACTGGTGGCAATGGCGGCGGGGTAATGATAGGTCTTGGAGAGGCTGCTCGTTTGTAATCGGCATCAGGTTCTTACTACCCGCTATAATAGTGGCTGAGAAAGTGCCTCATGCTCTCGCTCCCCTTCTCATCTGCGTACTGGGCGGCGGTTCGTTCGCGATTATCCTTTAGTGGGGTGCTGGGCTGGTGGTAAAGCACTAGCATCCTCACTACTACCTCATGTCCATGCCTAGTGGCATAATGGAGTGGGGTCATTTTCAACCGTCGGCACGTGGCTGTGGAATCCGCGTTATTTTCGCAAAGGAATTTCACCACAGCTTGGTGCCCCATCTGAGCGGCGTAGTGTAGAGGAGCCATTCCCTTCCTTCCACTGATAGCGTTGATGTCGGAATTATGATGATATAGTAACCGTATTGTGGTAAGACGTCCATGCCTCGCCGCATAGTGGATTGGCTCCATCTCACCCCAGGAGCACCTGGCCCCTATGCTGGCCCCACATTCGATGAGAAACTTTGTAGCTGAATTTTTCCCCTTTCCAGCCGCGAAATGCAGCGGTGTCATACCGTCCTTCTTGCTCTTGGTTTCCAGCATATCTCTCAAGGTAGTTTTCCGCTCGGGTTTGTCCTCTAGGTTGTTGGGCTTCGAGCGCTGTCCTCTACTGCTCCTCCTCCGTTGAACAATCTTCCAGCCGTTTTGTTGAGCGTCAGGCATACTATTCGCTGCGTTTTTTTCAAGTGCCGGTGAGGGGGACGTTATCCCATGTGTAGTTTGCGCCAGCTCTTGTCTTTTCCCCTCGTTCCTCTGTGAGGTGTTAGGCTTATCTGTGGTGCTCTTTTGGCTGTCGAGATGGGACTTGAGTAGAGAAAGTATGCTAACGTGTCCGAGCGCGGCTGCATAATGCATAGAGTTCTTGCCCGCCCAACTACACTCCGCCTTAATGTCTGCTCCAACCTCAAGCAGAATCTCCGCTACACCGTAGTGCCCACTTGCAGCTGCATAGTGAAGGGCGTCCATTCCGTGATCCTTGCTCTTGCTAGCCAGGAGTGGCTTGACTGCGTCCTCCAGTTTTGTCGGAGGCGTGGCCTCGGGAACATTTTTTGGTGGTCGCTTTCCCTTTTGTCCGGTTCTGGAATAGAATTCGAAACGTGCTTTCTGATATGATAGTATCAATCGAACTATTTCCTTGTTTCCACGTTTTGCCGCATAATGCAGGGGATTCATCCCGCGCAACTTATCATTCTCCGCAACGTCCCGCATATGCTTGCTCGTTACGCTTTCAACACTCCAGCCCTTAAGTATACGATACACCTCCTCTTCGTTTCCCGTCTCAGCAGCGTAATGCAAGGCTGGCATTTCTCTCCGCCCCTGCCTGGCATTGAGTGGTTTGGTAGAGGTTCGTAAGATTCGATGTGTTGTGGGCAGTGGTGGTATCGAAGCCCCAGGACCAATGTTAATAATAGTGGTACTGCCGTAGGAATTGGTGACACGATAGGTGTTGTGATTGACATTGTGATTGTTGTTATTAATCTTGTTATTAGCGTCGTTGTTTCCGGTCCTATTACCGATTAAATGAACCTGTTTTTTCCCTTTCGATCTGATTGAATTGTTAGCTTCCGTGATGTGAGAGCACGTTTAAGACCCTACATACAGGGTGTCCCCCGAAATACCTGAACTACCAGCATGCTCAAGGCGATGCTGCAAAGGCTCTAGCTTGCCATTCATTGTCTCGTACGTACAGTAGTTTTGAGGGACCCGGGCCTATTATCATGGGTTTTTGCAGGAGTGCAGGTGAGGGGACTGGGAGACCTTTCCAAGGCTGAGGCTTAGTGCGCACTGGACAATGGCGGGGGGGGGGGTGTGTGTAACCAAATCTGCGCCTCGACAAAAGTGCTTCATTGTGGCTACCGTGTGGGGAAATATTTGTGCTCCGAGCACTTTGTCGCGATACGCTTCGGGTAGAGGTGTGTCCTATATCGTAGAGTGGCTTATCACGGGCTGACTGGGGCTTTCCATACACTCGAGTACTTGTATTGTAGATCGCCGTCAAGGGTCGGGTGTGATGAGTACAATTTACCTGCGCTAGAACATCAGGTCTTACTACTTATGCTGTCGGTAGGTTTGTCTTTAGTAGGGGGGTTCTCAAATTATTAAGCGCGTTGAATATCTTTTATGTTTTCGGCTATGGTTCGTCCTACCTTTGCTCACTCGGGGTGTGGTCAAGTCTGTGGGTAATGTTCGCCCACTACAGGTAGGCCATCACAAGATTTTCGCGAACGTCTATAGCGGTGATGCCATAGATCTTGGTTAATAAACGATGTGGATGTTAAATAAATATTCATGCATGAAATTGCAAGATACAGATTAGCTCTGAGATAAGTTTCCTCCTTCCTACTAGAAAATCTCTCGAGGGAGAGGAGCTCAAGTTGTTGACACAGGTGTGGATCCGGCTCCGTGGGGAGCGACAATGCGAGGAAAGTTTCTTTAGACTAAACAAATGATGAATTTTCCTTTTTGAGAGGCTTTTTTTGCAGACGGATCTAATTCGGAATCATAGGATGGCCTTACTCTGACAACCCATGATTTATGACTTTATAACACTTGTCATAGTTTGGTTGTTTTGAAAAGGGGTATATTAAGTTCCTTTTGTGTTGGGGTTTTTTTGGGCCATACCTTAGGGTGCTTGCCGGGATTCTCATATACTCGAGTACTCCACGAACAAATCTTGCTTAAAAAAGCCATGGAACATCCTAGAGAGCGTCCGAAAGGGGGTTGATCACACTGGCAAGTATTGGTGATGAACTGTAGTCTGTAGTACAAGTATGTTGTGTATCTCCTTAAACACGTGGATATATCGTCATACTCGGGTATGAACCACTTGTAGTACCGTATTAAGGACCCTGGCACTCGATACTTCACTGGGACATTTTTCTGTTCCCCTGGGCGTTGGTCGGCTGGCCTTACTCTTATCTCTAAGCTATGAATTAGCACCAATTTGCCCTCTCCATAGCCTGTAGTATGGTGGCTATTCCAGAAAGGGGGTTTGTTCTCAGAGAGGAGACACAGGTACTCGAGTGAGAGTGCCAGAGGGGGTGTTTTCGTACAAGAGAAGGGCAGTTAACTTGCTAAATAATCCCTGTCTTGTGCAGAAACATCTCCCTGGGTAGTCCTTGTATGTTTGGTCGATTGAATATTACTAATCTAGAGCGTGTGTTTTAGTTCTCATAATATTATGACATCATAAAATCATAACTAATCCTTAGACATAATCCGGCTCCCCATAAGGCCTTAAATAAGGTCAAAAGAGGAGATGGGGCGGAACGAACACCTCCCTCCTACTCATGCCACTAAATCCCCAAAACTGATGTTATGCTATTCCCCCTCTATGACCCGCTCTGTCGCTCTAGCCTCCACACCCTTTCCTTTATCCCTCCTAGCTTGCCGAAGTTTTTCTTCCTTCTCCCGGTCTGAAATCTTCCTCGGCCCGAACACAAAACTGAAAAATATGGTAGAGAGTAGAATCCTAGAAAATCGCGACCCCCCCGTCCAGTCATTGATCTTCTCCTCAAGAGTATCCACAAAGTGAGAGGGGGTAAGGGCCAAAGGAGAGAAAGAACTTACAAGACAACCCACGATATCGCAAATCTCGCCTTCAACAAACTACAGGTCCTATTATACGAACTTTCATCCTTATACCGCCCTGAGTCGGCCCAACTACACCCGTGTGAAAGCCCTGAGCCTTTGCCCCAGTACGAAGAGTTGTAGGAGTTAGCCTTGCTCCTCACATCTTTGACCTCGGTGAGCTCGAACATTGTGAGGAAGACCCATATTGCTATAGGGACGGAATGGACCACGCAGAGGGATGTAGAGTGGCGGAGTTTGAGAGAGGGGATAAGGCAGGAGAATATGTTGAATATTCCGTAGAATATCGTTAGGAGTGCTGCTGTGAGGATTGATATCCTGTGGAGAGTGGCTATTTAGTTAGTGGAGAGGATGAGTTAGGGAGGAATAAGGAAGGAGAGGTATAAGTACGCAATTCCGTTTGTTGTAAGGCTTGTTTCCGCAACGGCCATTCCAAAGACCAAGGAAGATGCGAGGAGCAGCAGCACAGCCAGCGGGAGCAATCGCACCCAAACCCATTCCTGCCAAGTGAACGGATTCTCACGGGTCATTATGCGTGAGTGATTTTTGGTGATGGTGATGGTGGTGGTGATTCAGCGATCCTCTCGTGAATAGATATTTAGCTACGGCAATACCACACTAAGGGCGAGAATAAGTTATCTTGATCGAAAGGATTTGTGGGCAAGGAAGTTGTTAAATGGGTTCAATCCAGCTGGATTCGATTGCGGACAGCACCTACGGTGATATTCGCTCGCTTTTTTGATATCTCGCCTGTTGCGCGAACGATAGGCCGCACTGCCGGAGTGGTCCACTTTGCACTGCCCGATGCTGTACCACGGACTACTGACCTTGCTTTTGTTCCAGTGTAGGGTGGGAAGCGGAGCTTGCCGGCACTACTGCTGAATCGTCGGCTTTATTGCCGCTATTGGTTACTCGAGCACCTTTGGTTGCAGCTGTGTGTCTCATCTGCTGAGAACGAGTGATAGAATTCCCGTTAACGAATGGAAGATTGGTCCGACGAGACCAATTGGACTTATTCATTCGCCTAAATAAGCTTTTCTCTTTCGGCAGGCGGGTCTTCCTCGTTGCTAGCCTTTCCCTCGGGGTTTTCGGATCTTCATTTGACACTTCAACCGTCGAGTGACCATTCGTGGTGTCCCAAGTAGCCAATTACCTTAGCCCACCCAGAACGCGATAGATTACTTTTCTACTTTTTACCTTACGTGTTGCCATTACTTGCCCATATGACCTACGGTTTCTTCCAGAACAGGCCTAGTGGCTGCCGAATCCTCCTGCGGGTGATGGGCTCTGGCGAGGCTGAGATGTTGTATTTCTCCGGAAAAGCTCAGCTTTTGGGCTTGCTCGATCTAGTGGGTGACGTCTCTGGGCTGGCTTCTTTTCTTCTTCGGATTTTCTTGTTGTTGAAGCCTTCGGGTTGTGTGCGCGTTGGGAGCCTTGGTGGCTTGATCGGCCGAGCGGGGGAAAAAGTGAATTTTTGACTCTTGTATTCTCTTGGGATTTTAATGTCGGGGAGTGGAGTAGTGGAGTGTGAGTTGTTCATTTAGGCTAGTCTGTGGCCTATATGTTTCAATTAGGGCCAGAAGTTTTTTGGCCATGACTTGTAGAGATCCCTAAGGCTATTCCGAGATATCCGTTGGGAATTTGGGGGTGATATAAAGCCCTTTTAAATCCTACTTGTATAGGGATAAAGGGGCCCGAAGTTCTTGGCCAAGTAGCCAGTGCTTGCGCGGGGGCGCTTTCCCTCTTTTTCTTTTTCTTTTTCTTTTTTAAAAAGAAAGAAAGAAAGAAAGAAAGAAAGAAAAGGGGTTTGCGGTGCCCGTTTTCCCCAACTGGCAAAAGTCGGATTAGAGGGGGTATAACATACCATAGTACGAGTGCATCGAACACATCGAGCTTCTCCGCTAGCTAATTCTAGACGGTTCCAGACTTCTAGCGATTCTCTTCGAAACTTCCTTCACGTTTCCCAATCCATGGCTACTGGTAAAGTAACTCCCTTCTAGTTTCCCTGCCCGGGTATTCCTTGAAAAGTCTACCTAATTCCAAGGGGGAGTTTTGCTACGATCTATGAGCACTTGGGCGCCTTCCCTTCCAGAAAAACAAGGGATCAGCGGTCTTGCCTTTTCTCTCTCTATGGCATCGGGATCCCATATCGCCTGCTTCTCGCCAAAATAGTTCTGACTTCCCCACCATTCACAGAGCATACCTAATCATGAGGTATGCAAAATAGGAGTGGAACTCGGGGCCGTATATCTTTATTATCCTTTCCATGGCATCATTTGTCATACCATGATAGTGACTCTCTAGACATCCCTCAACCAGGCCACGGAAGTTTGTTTCCTAGCGTATGTCAAATATTTGCAAGGCGGAATACTCCAGGGGAGTATTCTTTAAGGCCCTGTCTCATTATCGGGAGTTATCCTTTATCAACAGGACCTTGGTAGAAACCTAATCCTCGTACTGGTGGTGATGCTCGAGCGGGAGCAACTCCGCGCCCTAGGGGGTGTGGTAAGGTGTGCGCTAGCAGAATCTGGCCGCTGTCAGCTACCATTTTCAAGTTCTGACCTTGGTGCCTGAAGACCGCTGTCTGGGGTGGAAAGTTGGGGGTTTGGTGGGGGGGGGGGGCCGTTTTTTTCGGTAACATCTTATTAGTACTGTATGTCGTACCTATTATCTATTATCCCTACAAGTGGTATTTGGCTATTATGACGTGTTGAATGGGGGTTGGTGCCGTGATTTGAGAAGATATCCACAATCCTGTAGAGGTCATGGGGGAGAAGAGTCTTTTGATATCCCTGAACGTTTCAATAGGGAAGAGAGAAAGAAAGAAAGATTAGAGCTCTCCCTAGGTAATTTTTGGACTGCCAAAGCTGCTCTAGACTTGGTTTCTCTAGGGAGGTCAACATGATGCCTTCGGAAGCTGTTTGACTGTACTTTAGGCTTCCGAGCCCCCCCAGGATTCGCAATTTCTCCCAGTGAACAAATAACTGTTGCCTTGCGATCTAGGACGGAGCTAGGGATAATGAACGGTCTTCGGAAATAAATAAAAATGTTATAGTATCTTCTCCTTTTCCCAAGCCCCTAATCGCCAGCTATTTTTATTTTATTTCACCCTTTAGGGTTTTTATACTTCGCTACCATAGTGCAATTCAGCCTAGGATTTGCATTAGACGACGCCCTACTCTATGCCTATCGCTGATTATTTCCCCTCCTTATCCCACAGAGTTTTGAGTGATTGATAAGGATGGATTTCTTCCATGACGATAGTTTCCCCCCAAGTCGGCGCCAGCATCACCGCAGCCCGAGCGGGGCTGTGCTGCCTTCTCCTATCAGAGCCAGCACCGAAAGTCAGCGGCAATGGGCCTTGGTTATCCGCCGATATCTGCAAGGTGCACTGAAGGGCCACTGTTTGGTCTGTTGTCTTTAATTAATTTCGTGTTAGAGTTACTAATGGCCAGAAACTCAATAGCTCTAATGATAGAAAAAGTTGATGAAGCTTATGATTAATAGCAAGAAGGATTAGACTCCATTAATTAGTTTTCTTTGCCTGTCAAATATTTCGTTTTGGCGTAGAATGAGTATATTGTTTATTTCAAGCTAGACAAGATTAGGATATTCGTTTCTATATCAAGAGGAGATCTTCACATTTTTTTTTAGTTCTTTAACGGAGACTTGAAATACAGACTTCAAGTCACCAATATTACCTTCTTGGGCACCACACGTCTGTTTATACGGTGGATTGGAAGGCGGATTTTGTCAGGGGATACCTTAAATCCCCCATATGAGTCATTTATGCCCAGGGTACAATCACTGGAGGTGTAGAGGAGACGGAGGATGGAAAGGTGATTTTTGTGATTGTTTGATACTTGTTTCGTTCTTTGATGGGGAATATAATTGAAAAAATGTAGGATTAGATGTACCAAAATATACCCTATCTGAAGCCCATCATCTCTTCGCTACAAGAGCCCCTTTATATAACTGTCAACAGAAGACAAAGTGAGTGCGGAGAATATCCTCCGGGATTCACCATATCATGGGGAGCATGAAAACAACTCCCCCGTTTCGTTTCATAGGACCTTCCCTCCTGACACTTACATCCCCGAGGATGTTCAACCATTGCCTCAATGACGCCAGAGCTCTCTACTTGATGGAGGCGAATGAAGTGCTCAGTTATCGTGATTGTCGGAAATGTAGAGGAGTGTGTTCTTCGTTAATGGTTGCTAGCTGACGGCTACTTAAATCAAAAAAGCTTCTGCAAGTCTAGCCCTCTACATCGATTCGTGCCCCAGCGACCTCGGTCACCAGCACACATTCACGCTCCTGTGTTCCCCTATATTTGCGGCCCCCCAACTCTTTTAATACTACAACGTTCTACCACTAGGATTACCATGTCGTCGCCAATGTTCTAGAGTATGTTTTATATCCGCGCACCATCCACCGTTAATACTCTGGGGCACTGATTAGTAAAGGAACCTCTATTCTCTTTTAGCCCCTCAAACATCTACACCAGGAACATGCCAGCCCCACAACACCCCGATACCCAGCCTTCCCATACCCATCAGGGACAGAAATCGAAAACTTCTCGCCTTCCTTTCTCAAAAATATTTTGAGATCACTTGGGGGGAGGAAAGCTGCCTCAGGCCCCCCTTTGGGATCGTTGTGGTACAAAGTGCTTAGACATTGCTACTTTGCTCACTATCATTAGTATATTGGGGATGTTCACGGGGGGCAGTAACCAATCAAAACAATGCTATTATGCACTGGAATCATAGGTAACGTCTAAACAAAATTAAACCGCCAAGTCTCCAATATTGTCCTCTTAGATCACAATCCTGTTACAAGCGACTCAGACTCAATTATCCCCTCTAACTTTGCCGCTATGGTCGCACTTTAAGGCTAACAAGTTGCAAACTAGGAGCTTATGTAGAGGAAATCTAGGGGCGCCTCATTCATAGCGTGGTAGCAGTCTCCCACCTACGATGCTAATCCTATTGCCTTCGCCGGATACACCACGTGATCTAAATCACAATCTCTCACTCACCCTCACAATGTTCGGGCAACCTTAAAAAGGGGTAGGTAAGAGGTAGGAGATAGAGGTGTGGTGACATAGTAGAAGCGACTTGCTTGAGTTCCTAGACGGGGTAAACAGGTCCTTTAGATACATAACTCCCCAGAGGTGCCATAGTCTAGAAATCTCTTTGATACAACCTGTAACAGGCTAGATGACGACATCCAGCACGTGCCCCAGACAACTAAAGTCTCACACTCCCTAAAAGCCGTGACCTCATCGAGCGCGACCGAGCAAGCACCGTCATTGGGGGAAAAAACCCTCCAGAGAGCACAACCTCAAACCCAAAGCACAAGTCAGGCAACAACAAAAATGCAGCGACCGCCCGCAACCCGCGCTGAAGCCCTCCAGCGTCTGCGCGATACGCTCGCCTCCGGCGGAGCAATCATTGGCGCTGGCGCCGGTAGTTTTTAACTTCTCCCTTAGCTGAGGAAACTCGCTGATTGAGAGCGGTATGATCATAGGCATCGGCCTCACCGCCAAATTCATAGAAGCCGGAGGAGCCGATATGATAATCATCTACAATTCCGGCCGGTACAGAATGGCCGGGAGAGGGTCGCTAGCGGGTCTATTACCCTACGGCGATGCTAACGCCATTGTCTGCGATATGGTTATCCTACCATTCTCTCGCTCCCCAACCGAATACTGAAGGCAATCGTAGGCGAAAGAAGTCATCCCAATCGTGAAACACACACCCGTCCTGGCCGGCGTCTGCGGCACCGATCCATTCCGCAGCATGCCCCGCTTTCTCACAGAGCTGCGTGGCCTCGGCTTCATCGGCGTGCAGAACTTCCCTACGGTGGGTCTCATAGACGGTGTTTTTCGGCAGAACCTGGAGGAGACGGGAATGGGGTTCGGCCTGGAGGTGGAGATGATTCGCATAGCTCACGAAATGGATATGCTTACGTGTCCATACGTATTCACGCCAGAGCAGGCGGCGGACATGGCGCAGGTGGGCGCAGACGTTGTTGTAGCACATATGGGACTTACGACGAAGGGGAGTATCGGTGCTGGGACTGCGCTGGGTCTGGATGAATGTGTGGCCAAGATTCAGACAATTCGGAATGCCGCGGTGGCCGTGAGGAGTGATGTGTTAGTGTTGTGTCATGGAGGGCCGATTGCAGAGGTGGATGATGCGGACTACGTGCTTGGTAAGACTACGGGTGTGCACGGGTTCTTTGGGGCAAGCTCCGTGGAGAGGTTGCCGGTCGAGGTTGCGTTGGAGAGGACGGTTAAGTATTTCAAGGGGATTATTATTAAGGATTCGAGTGTTGGGGAAATTTGAGAGGGCTGTCTCCGTGGGGGAAGCTATGGCTTTGTTATATGGATTTCTGTTATTCGATGCTTAGTCTGTAGTGGAATTATATTACAAGCTATTCCGCATTATTGCCATAGAGCAGATAAGAGCGCGAGAGCATCAATAGCCGCCTTTTACCAACTACGCGCCCTCATCAGGCTCTATAGTGCCTTCTGCCCCCTGCTCATTATTCGTCTCCTCATCCTCCTTATGCTCAGCAACACTCAACTCCTCCTCCACTCCCCTCTTGCCCACTTCTCCTCTGCCATCCGAAAAATTCAAACTCCGATAAACCCTCCCCCTAACTCTCTCAACTATGATCTCTTTCCCCTTCCTCTCCCACCCCGTATCAGCCCCTACTTCCGGCCCCTTCCCCGGCGCGAGTACAACAAACCACCTCGAACACAAACTTAGGGCGTACAGCAGTCCCCATATCTCCCCCTTGGAGCACAAATGCAGCGCAAACGAGCATATCACAATGTCATACCTGCCCCCCTTCAACTCGCCCTCCAGTAATATATCCTTAAAGCTCTCCTTTCCGCACGGCAACCCCGTGCGAGTAGTATATAGCTCGTGCGTGTAGGGATCGCAAGCGTTTATTATAGCTGAGGATGCAAGTGTCGGGCGGTGGGTTTGTAGAAAGCGGATAGCTGCAAGGGTGGCTTCGCCGGACCCTGAGGACAGATCGAATATCCGGACCGGGGGAGGGTGGGTTGGCGGGATTAGGACTTCGAGGATTGCGCGGAGGGACTTTGCGACGCCAGACTCGTGCGGGTTCCGGTAGGTGCTGGCGTTTTGAGTGTAGTAGGTGCCGACGCCGGAGGAGTAGGCTGTGCGGAAGGATATGGAGTCCATCCGTGGTTTTATAGGGGGCGGTGAACTCTCTCGCAGTTTGGTCTTTGCTGGCTTGTAGCGCAGGGAGGAATGTGGGTATCGCAGGTAAAATTCATGGACTGGTGGGGCAGTGGGGGTTGCACCTAGGTTCCGGCTCGGGAGCGCGGTCAGTGACCTCTCTGTGTGGTGTATTAATTGGGTGGTTTCCTAGTGGACCGTGAAGTTCTCACGTGCTCCATGGTATGATATGGTGCCGGGCATTTGAAATCAGCCCTCATGGGTAATTCAGGAAAATGCTTAGTAATATGCCAAGACGAGGAGGGTTAGGGTTATATGCTCTAAAACGCTTGCTTCTGTGTTAGATCTTCCCCGCTTTGCTTCTCATTTATAGCTACAACAGAGCTCGTTCTATAATACCTATAGTAGAATCTTAATTTTATAGTGCTCCGTCAAGCTTCTGCCATAACTCCTTTACCAATCACACATCTACCCCTCACCAACTGCCCTCTAACCAGCTCGTCCCACCCACCGTCTACATCAACCTTCGGGGGGAGTACGAATCCATCTTATCCACCCTACACTATATCCTCTCAATACAGTCCTCCAGCAACGGCACCTCCAATAGTGAAAATCCCATAGACTACTCAAGTTCCTCCGGACCGGTTCCAACCCCTACTCTGCCCGGTTGTGAGGCTGGCTGTCAAAGGATTTGTGCGCTCTACATATCTCCTGTTTTGAAGTAGATCTGTCAATGTGATTTGTAGCTCTCGGTCCATGTTCCAAATTCTGGTGACCCATATCCAAAACCTGCCCGGTACGCTTGTATCCTACGCATACATCGGTGATAGTGGCCATGGATTGTTGAGTTTTTGACCGATGCTAAGGCCTGGGGGATTGTTGAACGTAGCTCATCAATAGTGTATCCGCATTGATCTCGTGCAAATCGCTTTCCCTCACCCCAATAATATTCAATCCAATTCAATTCACAATGGAATTTTGGAAGAAATATGATAAGATGTCCGCTCCTCTCAATTTCTTCCTGCAGCATCCCGTTTTGTGAAAGAAAATCCTCTTTTCTGCTCAGGATCTCAGTTGCGCAACAGCCTACTCAACAGATGAGATGAGTGTTATTAGCAATTCAGTATTGTAGAAGTAGATAGTAGAGGTCTTACTATTTCCGGAACAGCTAGGTGGTTGGTGTTTGCAGTCTTTGCAGTCACGGCCGGAGAAGTTTTCATGGAGAGGACAGCAGACCTTGGGTCGACATTCGCCACACCCTCTTCTCTGCTCACAAGAGTCGCACTTTCGCCTTTGGGTACACTTTCCACTATGCATTTTAGGCTGCTTACAGCCATTGCACTTTGTCCCTGCCTTGCATTCCTTACATCTCTGGTAAAGCTTGCAATTATAGCATAGATTTTTGGGACAATGCATACTCAGTCCATCTTTCCACAAGTCTCTTTCCTGTAAGACAACCTTCATGCCCTTGGCTTCAGTAATTTCAACTCCTGTATCCGGATCCATAGTCCTATAAGTTATTTGTTGAACTTGTGTTGGGTTCCCATACATATACCCTGGCCGTAAGAGCTTCTGACTTAACCCACCAGGATTAAGTGACATCGATTGAACCCGTAGCGCATCATCCGCATAGGTTCCATGATTGGATGAGTTGTCGAAGAGAAAAAGAATCTGATATCCTGGATAAATCTTCTTTAAGATCGGAAGGGCAACTTCAAGAACATGAGCCACTAAGTCTTTTCCATCCCAATAGCCTTCTGCCTTTCTGTACTCTAAATATTTTGTTGCATATAAAGGCAATTGAGTATTGCTTCTTTCCTGCTCACTTAAAGTATCCGTAGATAAGCGACACCATGGTAGAAGGAAGTCAGAAACCATAATCCCCTGTCCTCTTCCTTTAGGGCGTAGAAACTGGCAAGAAGGACCAGTCCATGCTTGTCTTCGTCCATCATTACTTGAAAAGGTTGACTCGTCATGAGTGACTAGGATAATTGGCCTCCGTTCTGGTCCACCCATCGCACAATCCTCTGGATATACCTTATTCAACATTGTCCCATCATCCTCAAATTCCACAATATAAGGCCACAGCTCTTCCAGCCTTTCAATAAATCTCTTCCTATATTCAACCACATCCTTCTGCTCATGCCCATCCACATACACCCCCTTGTTCACATCCCGCCAATTCAGGCCCTGCTTCCGTAACCAACGGCGTACAGTTGAGGCAACAACTGCTTTCCGCTTCCGTACACCAATTTCCTCATAGTCAACATCGTTTTCAACACCTGTACGGTGTAGTGAATGATCTATTCTCTTCTCTATATCCTAAGAACATTGTTAATATCAATAGTCCTTTAGAATTAATATAAACTCAATTCATTTGTGTAATTTACCTGAAACTCCCAGCTGGCAGTATCATTCATACTCAAATCTGTATCTAAGGTTCCACGACTGTTAACATGATGATTAATTACTTCAGCCAACTTTCTTGAAGTAAGTCCTGGGATATATTAGTAACAATTAACATATATTATGAACTGAATAGTACTAGGGAGTACCGTACCATCTCCACTCTTTTCCATATACTCCCGAACAGTGCGCAAGATATCCTCATCTTCAAAAATAGATTTTACCCGATTACTATTAGAACCGGTGCGGCGAGCAGGAATTGTGCGGTTTTCGGTCCAGCTCCGTTCCCACAGAACAATCATCCGAGCAGTATGGTGACCACGCCCATAAGAGTTTGCTACCTGCAGTGCCAATTCTCGGCGTCCACCTCTGCACTTTTTTTGAATCAAAAAGAAACTATGAACAAGCTTATGACGGAGGAGAAGATGGCTGGTAAGCTCTCCACCATATCGCTTTACTTGCTCACTCCTTTTAGCTAAAACAGATTCCAAATCCTTTATCGCCTCTGCCAAATTCTTCATTTTCTTCTCCTTAGCAATTACTTCTTCTCCGGGCCCTCCAGTCGGCAATTCTTCCATAGCAATTTGCCTAAATGGACGAAAAGAAAGCTCCTCCGCCTCTCTGACTCCGCCTTGTTCTGTAGCCAGACAGATTCCGAGATCAATTTGGCGTTGAAATACTGCCTTGATATCATAGGAAGAGATGGCGGCAGAGGCGAGTTTACGCTCATTCTTCCGGTTGTTATATGATGTTTTTCTGGATTCAAGGCCATATGACTGACGCATACTACTTCCAGCGCCCTTATCCCACTTCAAATCATTTAAAGTTTTACTATATCCATTGTGGTAAGCGATTCTTCTTTGCAACATTACCCAATCGTATGAAATAACTCTCATGTCTACTTACACTCTCTTGCTATGACCATGAAGATCATTATCACTCTCACTCCAAGCTCTTCTACCTCCAAAACATCGAACTCGTTATCAGACACATCACAGTCAGTGTCGCTCCCCTCCCCATCACTGGCACTGCGATCTCTCTCACTCATACTCGGAGCATGGTAGCCGTACTCAGGATGTTGTGTCTGCCGCTGATGTGCTATCGCCCGTAAATGCTGTCGTCTTTTCAAGGAAACAGGCATTGTTAATTAATCGTTTATAGTCCTAGACACGAAGTTGTTGATGAGGCTTAACTCCCGTTTCTTCACATATTTTCAGTGTTTGCTTCTCGCCTCCGGCATCATAGATTGTCACTCGGTGCCGGGTAGGTGCATAATGCGGCTCATTTATGGGTAATTCATCTTGATCGCCTAACAAAATATCCTGTCTTGAACCCCATTTTTCTCACTAACCAACAGCTTAAATAAGAATTGCTCAACATAGATTTATTCAGAGGTTCTTAATCTATAAATCTATGTTCTTATTTTTGCTCAATGAAGTTGGGATGGGGTGTCGGGGTCATTGGAGTTTTCGCTTTTCCTTGCCTAGTTGTTGTTGATTTCAAGCGCCCGGCACCATACTCCAATTCGACACTTGAGAGTAGAGCAGATAGTGCCGCACGTATGAATCCTAGCCCTAATGTTCATGATGGTCAGATTTTGAACAGGGGTATCAGGGGGGTTTGGCAAGATACCTTGGCAAACCTTGGCAGCAAAGAATAATCTTAGTGACGGAATTCTTGACCCTCCTCCTATGATACCTTACATTTTACACCAAAACTGGCTGATTTTAAAAACTCCTAGCTCATCTGAAAGCAATACAAAATTACTAAAATCAAACTATAGTGTAGGCAATCGTCTAACGTCTCTGGGTAGGTGCTATGAGAATTTTTCCACTCTACGATAAGGGCCAAGAGCTTAGAGTAGTGATTGGATATTGTTGCAATGCCCGGGTATCATACCTAGAAGTATATTTTGAATATGGTAAGTGATTTATAGGTAAATAATAGTAATCTTAATATCATAGAATACCCATAAGTTCCAGTGAGAGTAATTTTTGATATGCCAGTATTGTTAAAGTATAATATATAGTATAAAAGTGTTTCCAGATATATTAAATTAAGTATTACCAAAATATCAACTAAGAGAGTAGTATCCCTTGTGGGGTCTGAGAGAGTAAAATTTGTTGCCAGCTGCATGATGCCAGATTCGTGCACTTGGCGCTTACAAAACTGCCAAGTGATATCAAATGATCACGGTCGCGATCGGTATGAATTGTATCGTTTACATGAATTCTATCCACTAGGAATTAAGGCTTCTTGTGTCTATTCTCAAAACAAGTCAGACAAAGAGAAAACCCACATCCAGGTCCCATACAGCCAAAACGCGAAATCCGTGCCTGTACTCCCTTCTGTCTCAGACCCTGTAAGATAAAGCGACACTTCGCACACCCAACCCGAGACCCACCCATGGGATGAAGATGTGATCCTTTTTAGAGCTGGTAGGTGGAGGTAGGCTGGTGATATTTTGCGGCTTGCTGTAGCGGAGGTTTGTTGTTTTTCGTGTATAGTAAGACTTACGAGGCCGAGAGTGCTTTTGGCCATAGCGGAAGAGAATAGACTTAGCCAAAGTGAGACAGAAGGAGCAAGATGAACCTGGGTAAGGAGAATCGCTGGCTAGGTGGCAGAGTATAAGGTAGGAATTGATAATGGTAGTGTTGAGAAGCCAAAAGAAAATGGGTGGCCAATTGTGAAGACATTTCAGCTGGGTGAAATAGTAGCTCCGGTACTGGTCTGCTACATCAACACCAACTTTATAATGGTTGTAGTCATTGGTAATGACAGGGATAGGGATATTCAAACGCTCTTGGGGGCCAAAGGTGTGGCAGATCGCAGGACCATTACTACTAGAAATGCGGGGCTTTTTGCACTCTGAGATAATACGCTCCTCAAGTGAATGAATGGTGGTTAGAAAATGAACCGCACTATTGTCCTGCCATTGGACAGCAAGTACTTTGCCCATGGCATTAGCAGGGCCTGCAGATACCTCATTCCAAGGTATACCTTTCGTGTCGTCATGCGATTCAGGGGGGAAAGCTGATGTATTTACTCTTGCTGTTCCCCAAGTCGCCATTCCCAGTTCTCTTAACTTGATCAGAAGCGGTTGTGAAGGAAAGTAGTTGTCCATATAGATAATGAAGTGAAGCCCAGATGAATATGGTAAACTAGGGGCAAGATGGAAAACAGTAGATCCGGTAGGAGTAAGGCCTTCCTGGTGAATTAACCCATTGAACGAGTTAGACTGAGAGGCAAAGATCCAGCTATAGGTATATCCCAAATCACATAAAGTGAACACCTTCAAGTTGTATCCCGCCGTGATGGGTTTGCTTGGCATCTGACATATATGGTAGCTGCACCCACCAAACAGCCTGAGGATCATCATTTCGTCAACCGTTACATTTGAGGCCGGAAGGTAATACTGCTGGCAGCAGGACTGCAATATACTATTAACTGGTTCAAGCTTCTGGAACCATTCGGAACGGGAAAGCTGTTGCTTCCGATCCGATATGGGCTAGTATCCATCAGCAAAAAAAAAAGGTTGCACCCGGAGGCAACCCGTGCTCCCTGTGCGTCTGGCGGTCCAGGCGAATAGAACGTAAACTCGCATTCTGGGTGTGCGACAGGGGTCCATGCCGCCCAGACGCACCAGACGCAACCAAGGACTCAGAAGGTACCTGACGCAGAAAGGTTCTCTGGACGCAAAAAGGTTCTCCGGACGTAACCCTATAGGATAGTAGAATAGTGGAAGTACTCAGGTGTAACTGGCTATCATCGGATACCTGCTAAGTCAACAACTCTACCTTCAAGGACTTTGAATGAGTTAGTGAAAACTGTGGAGAATATCCAAATTGTCCGGAAAGATCCATCCAGTATTACTCATGTTTACTTATTTGAGTCATTGAGATACTAATATAGGAATATATTTATTAAATCTAGTCTAGAAAACAGTAGCACTCGGTAGCTAACAATTTGAAAGTACTTGCCCGGAGAACAAAAGTATGGATAACCCTTAAACCAGCGGTCGGACAGTGTCTGGACAGAGTGGATTGGATTCCCCTCGCCGAGGGGAATTGAATGGTATAGGTCTCTGAGTGGCCGCATGCCTGTAGCACCCAGTAGCCAACAATTTGAAAGTACTTGCCCAGGGAACTCAAGTACAAAGATTTGGATAACATTTCAACCAGCGGTCGGACAGCGTCGGGACAGGGTGCGTTGGAATCCGCTCACCGAGGGGAATCGAACGGTATAGGTCTCAAAGTGTCCGCATGGCTATAGAGGTCAGCAGGATGAAAAAGGTAGATACCTTAGCGGGCAGATGTCCGCTAGAGTCGGGAGGGGTCTCATTGGAGTCCGCTCGCCGAGGGGAATCGAATGGTATAGGCCTCGAAGCGTGCGAATGCCTGTAGCACCCAGTAGCCAACAATTTGAAAGTACTTGCCCGGGGAACTCAAGTACAAAAGTTTGGATAACATTTCAACCAGCCATTGGACATGGTCGGCACAGGGGGCGTTGGAATCCGCCGGTCGAGGGGAATCGAATGGTATAGGTTTCAAAGCGTCCGCATGGCTATAGAGGTCAGCAGCATGAGAAAGGCAGATAACTTAGCGGGCAGATGTCCGCTGGAGTCGGGAGGGGTCTCATTGGAGTCCGCTCACCGAGGGGAATCGAATGGTATAGGCCTCGAAGCGTGCGCATGCCTGTAGCATGCAGTAGCCAACAATTTGAAAGTACTTGCCCGGGAAACTCAAGTACAAAGGTTTGGATAACATTTCAACCAGCGGTCGGAGAGCGTCAGGACATGGTGCGTTGGAATCCGCTCGCCGAGGGGAATCGAATGGTATAGGCCTCGAAGCGTCCGCATGCCTGTAGTACCCAGTAGCCGCCAATTTGAAAGTACTTGTCCAGGGAACTCAAGTACAAAGGTTTGGATAACATTTCAACCAGCGGTCGGACGTCGTCGGGACAGGGTGCGTTGGAATCCGCCGGTCGAGGGAAATCGACTGGTATAGGTTTCAAAGCGTCCGCATGGCTATAGAGGTCAGCAGCATGAAAAAGGCAGATAGCTTAGCGGGCAGATGTCCGCTAGAGTCGGGAGGGGTCTCATTGGAGTCCGCTCGCCGAGGGGAATCGAATGGTATTGGTCTCGAAGCGCCCGCATGGCTATAGAGGTCAGCAGGAAGAAAAACGCAGATACCTTACCGGGCACTGGCCGATGTCCGCTAGAGTCTGGCAGGGCCTCATTGCAATCTGCCAGAGTCAGGAAGGGCCTGAATCGAATCCGCTCGCTTAGGAGTCAGGAATAGTGTCAACCTGGATGGAAGAGCATGCCCCTCTCCGAAGGTTGATAATATTCAATAGTTCAACTGATTCGATCATGAAGCCTGATACGAGGTGGAAAGAACTTAGAAACCTTTTGTGAGAGTTGTTAGCAGTGATCAAATAAGGTGTATGTTTTGGGTCGTTACCGGGACAATAGATGGTTAGTCATCCTATGTTTAGATTCTCTTTCGTCTGAACAGTCATTACCTGGTGATAAAGTAGTCCGTTGTAAGTAGAGGCCCGGGCCATTAGGGGCAGGGAGTGTTCCCCAATGCAGAGCCCTATGGGTCACTTACCTTGGGTTTCTTCGCGAGATTAGGGTGTGAAATGGACCATCCAGGTGCACTGGGCGGACAGGATGCGGGTTGTATTGCACCCAACGGACTAGGATGCAACCATTGTGCTGGGGCCATCTGAGGGCGGACTGGGTGGACAGGATGCTCCAGACGGATTTCCTGCGTCCAGACGCAATGCCTCTCCGTCTGGAGCAAAGGCTTTTTTTGCTGATGTCGGTTTATTTGGCCAAAGCATTTAAGATTCATCAAGCGTAACACTTGACGATTTTCCTCCTGGTCTCTCCAAAAGCCTTTACTACCACAATATCGATTCGCTCTCATATAGATCACAAGAGCCACAAAGACTCTCATTTCCTCTGGTGTCACCTTCTTCCATGGGCGGCCAAATGCAACCCCTGCCAGCATCTTTTTTCCTGCTCCCTTCTCCTCCGCATACATATTTGTTCTTTCCACAAGCATGCCCAAAATCTCCTCATCCAAGAACAGTTCAAATACCCCCAATTCGGTGACCTTCACATCTTTCCATGGCCCTTGAGGCTACTGAATGTGATTTATGCGAGACTGTAGTGAGTGATAGGGTTGCCGATTACTCACATGTTTGGCCAGAGATCGAGTCTCTTCGCTTCCCCGGACACTTTTTCTATATCTCTTCCTGGCTCCCACATCTTCCTTTGGGGAACAATTAATAGAAAGGGAGGAAAGAGGCTTTCGAGTTGTAGTAAAGCTTGACATATCTTGCATTTGCAGTATCTTTAAGAGCTTAGGTTCTTGCTACTGATGCTTCCTGATATTGTTACCCATCATCGCAGCCTACCTACTTCTGGAATAATGCTATACCTATGAGGAATAGATCAGCTGGCAACGAATTTTACTGTCTCAGACCCCCCAAGGGATATCTCTAAACAATATTCTGAAACGGTTCAAGATGTAACAATTCTATTGTTGAACAGGTATGCAACAGGCAACGACAGTCATCTCCCACGTAAGTAAGTCTGGCTTTCTTGTACTAACGGGTCGGGGGATACTCTCGCTTCAGATGGTACGGCACTGGCTTGCTTGTCTTTGAGTGACCCGTCGAAGGATACTATCTCGTCTGATTGTAAGATGGGTGGATTGTCGTGTTGGATAGAACTATCACAATAGTTCTATGTTCGGGCTTACCCGTCTAGACTATCACAATAGTCTCCAGCTTCTTAGAGTGTAGTCTTTTGTAGAGGAGGAGTGTAGGTAAAGAGAGTAAAGCGTAATCGTATTGCAACTTAAGTATAGAAAAGTACTTAGATGGTTGCGTAAAGATCCTATCTCTTGGTCGGTTTTTTCTTATTTCTTTATATAGTATATCATATATTCGTTGTTAGGCACAAAAGCTCGCATGCAGCGCTAGCTATGGCGTGAACAAAACCTTAATCCCAAACAACCGCCCGCTTCATCTCTTCATGGGAAACATCAAACACCCCGAATCCATAGGAAAAATCCCTCTCGCCTAGCACCTAAGACAATAATACCGCAGACATGTAAGGAAACAATTCCTAGAGACGTACAGGAGAGAGACTCAAACCCTTCCGCAGGTTCCCCTAAAACAAAAGAAACAAAAATGAAAACCACCGCAGTGGCAGAGAGGATAGGCGATCATCAAGACAAGGGAAAACTAGTGGACTTGTGGGTCGACATTTGTAACCATAAACGTACGGTCTTGCTGGTAATTACATAGATCCAAGGCATTGGACATCAGACACGGAGGTAGTGCATACTACGACTAGGTGTAACTGAGGAGGGGACTGACCATCAGGGAGGATGATGAGACAGTAAGGTGCCAGCTCCTGTAGCAGTAACGGTGCAAGCGGACAGAACCAGGAGGAGGATGAAGGAAGGATCACGAACGAGCTAGCCACAAGCGACAAACAGCCCCTAGCAAGGGCTTTTGGGACTACGACAAAACCGAGGTGGGACTGAGATGTTACTAACTGCGGCTTTCTCCATCAGAGGTACAAGCCCAGCAAGCTGAGGCCTACTTTGACCAAGAGTCCGACACTGTAACACCGACCGTGAACGAAGCGAGAAGCTTTCCGACCATGCAAAATGCTAAGCGAGGTGCGAGGCAAATCTGGGGTAAAGGGGAGAACAGAACTTCATAAGCATGTTAACGATGAACTGGAACAAGAACCCTGAGGAGGGGAGGCGGACAGGCCTCAGAAGAGGAGGGAAGATGGCTTAACTTCAACTCATTGGCAGTAGCCATCGTTGGAGAAGAGAGGTGGGTGGGGAAAAGTGATGATGATTTGTCGTGGTGTTGAGATTTCAATGGCCGGAGATGGAGAGGAGATGGTTTGTGCCTATCTTTTGGTCGTTTTTTTTTTTTTTTTTGTAATCATATGTGATTTGTTTTAAGGTACAAACAGCCTCATGCAGCGCTAGCTATGGAGAGAAAAAAACCTATAAACAATAGCCACGACCCGCTTCACCTCTTCATGGGAAAAATCAAGCACCCCGAATCCATAGAAAAAGTCCCCCTCGCCTAGCACCTAAGATGAAAACCTCAGACACGTAAGGAAAGAATACATAGAAACATACAGGTAGAGAGACCCCAACCCTTCCGCAGGCTCACCAAAACAAAAGAAAAGACTCTAACGGCCAGAAAGGCTGCCCGCCGGGAGAGGATTGTTGATTGGCGACATAGGAAAACTCCAGTAGAGGGCCCACCGAAACCATGTTGTACAGTCAGGCAGGTCATTACATCGATCCAAGGCATTGGACAAAGCCACGGAGGCAGTGCTATACCACGACTAGGCGTAACCGAGGAGGGGCCAACCGATCGGAAGTGTAGAAGGCGAGCGGAGCCCCGGGGCAGAGGGGATGCCAGCCAACGACGATGAGCAGTAGGGTGCCAGCCGGGGAGAGGATGGTAGCAGTACGGTGCAAGCGGACAGAACTGGGAGTAGGAGGGAGGAAGGATCGCGAGTATTACCCTAGCGGGAATAGCTTACCTAATAATTAAGAGCGAGGTATATGGCTCAATAGGATGACCATATATCCGAACCTATGCTCCTGAAGTTATGAGCTTCCTAGAGGCATCTGGAAGATAATTCGGACCACTGAATAAGAGCACGTTTTAAGATATGTTTAGCTGATTGGAACGATGGTTGGAGAACACTACTCCTCTTACTCCAGTCGCATATGCATATTGCTGCATAATGCTTTGATAGCTGGATATCGGAACTGATCACTCCATATTCCACATTACTATTGGTATGTAGGCATTTGGACCGCATATTCATATATAGTCTATCATGACGAAGAGATCGAAGACTGTCTACTGGTGGAGTGGGGACACCCTCAGATCAAATAGCAGTTCGGGAGATTCTCTGAGTTGAGCTGGGCAAGTTTTCAGGGTCAAACAGTGTTCGCACTTTGTTCTGACGAACTGAATTGTTAAGAAGATACTTCTTAACTAAAGAAGTCGAAGTAGCATGAACATTAGTATAAATAGTAGGCCTCTCTTCCGGTGGTTGAAGAATCATCAAGTAACGGAGAAGAGACCTTAACAATATAACAAGTTAGCAAAGTTATATTCTAACTTTTTGATATTTGACTACACTTTATCACTTTACCTTTATCAAACAATTACCAACGAGCCTTCCTGACTATTAATCCGTTGTCTCGAATATCCTTGGCCTAGTTAGCTCGGAATCCTACCGTGTTA
>Ga0307509_10002530_pt1 | contig 29475 bp, 26 predicted proteins | sample 10_EM_MG_FD_202245 | JGI IMG/M metagenome (GOLD analysis project Ga0307509, IMG submission 202245) | Populus trichocarpa ectomycorrhiza microbial communities from riparian zone in the Pacific Northwest, United States - 10_EM | ecosystem: Host-associated > Plants > Roots > Unclassified | place...
TAAGTCAACTGACTGTATAGCGTGAAACATAATTATGACTCACAATTGTGAGTCATAGAAACATACCTTATGACACACAAGTGTGCGTCATGTGAAATCTGCCTTGCTTAGTCACGATTTGTGACACCTGGGGTACAAGACCCTACCTGTCCCCGTCTAACCTATGCCCAGGTCACGGCCCCCCCGACAAAGGGAAAAAAAAAGTCTTCTCCCCAACGGGTTGCCTCCCTGGCCTCTCCCCCCTCCTCCTCGTCCTCCCCGGCTTCCTCCTCCTCCTCGTCCTCCAGGCCCTCTACTCTCCTGACAGCAGCCAGAAGATTCTATGCCCCCAGACACGATCCCCTCCCTCACCCAGATAGAGAAACCATTGCGGCCACCTTCCCCGATATAGCTGCAGAGGTCTTACACTCGTCCAACTGCGCCTTTCCTCTTTCTTTCACAGCCAAAGTCAACTCAAATGGTACAGTCACCCTCTTAGGAGTCTGCACCTCAACGCCTGCCTCCGATTATGCTCCCTTCTTCGGTGCTCTTTGCAGCACGCCTAAACAAATCCTTCCCGGTCGGATCCTCCCTGTGGCTACCTTTCAGGCCCACCCCCAACGAAAATCAGTTCGCCATCCACGGCCTCCCCCTCCGCTATCTCCCTGAGGACAATGAAGGCCTCTTCGTGTACCTCAAAGCTGGCATACTCAACGCCAAAGGCGTCGACATCACCTTGGCCCGCTTTCTCAACCCGGATCCTGATGCCCGCTCCTTGAAACTTGCCTCCTCGGTCGTTGTCACAACTACCCCCGAGGATGGTCAGAAGATGGGCCCCAACATCTTCCTACTCTCTCGCAAGAGGGAAATCAAGACCGCCCACTCGGCCAATAAGACCACTCGATGCCGCAACTGCCAAAGGTACAGCCACACGGCCCCTGTCTGCCAATACGATCACCCCGTCTGCTCAATTTGCGCCCTGCACCATCGCAAGGCCGAACACCATTGCCCTAACCCCACGTGTCATAAAGAGGGCAATCTTCACCCTGTGGCAAACTGCTGCTCTGCCTCCCCCGCGCACTGTGCTAACTGTGGGGATGACCACCCTGCCACTGACCCTGCCTGTCCAGCTAGACCAAGCCGTCTCCCCCCCGCTGATGGGGTACCTCCCGCACACGGCCTCGCCGCCCCAGCCCCTACCGAAGGGGACATGGACACAACCGAAGATGAGGGTGAGGCTGTTGCCGAAACCCCTAGACCCTCCGCCCCGTCAACTGTAAGAAGACTTCTCCCTGCCTTTGAGGTGGTCACCCCTCGTCCAACTCGACCATCAGCTCCTCCCTCAGTTTTGCGCCCTACTCCGGGGGCAGGCGGACCACTCCCCCAGGTGGCCCCCAGCCCCTCCCCGGCCCCCTCCAATGAACCGGGCAGGGCCCGATAATGCGTTACCACAATGGTTCAACCCCGTCTCCCCGGCCGGCCAGGGGGACACTTTGTTCCTTTTCCATCGTTCAACACAACAGCCTTGGGAGCTGGGATGTGTTTCTATCCCTCATCAACAGCTTTAGTCAGTTAACCTCCCCTCCTATGATAGTAGCCCTCCAGGACCCCCTGTCAGGAGAGGCCAACTCCCATCCTTCTCTACATACAAGTGTTTTCACCCCTCCTCCCCCAAACCAAGGGTGGCTTTCTACGTCCACCCCCACCTGCTAAACTCGGTCTCACTCCTACCCGCCGCATCCACCCATTCCGATTTGTTTTCGATCGACATATTTGCCCCTGCGGGCTTCTTTGAGCTCCAGTTCACTAGGTTCAGGATTATCAACGCCTACAATCTCCCTCTCAAGTTTGCCCCCTTTCGTAGTATCACCCCCCCTGATTTGTTCCAGGATAACACTTTCCCAACAATGGTGGTTGGCGACCTCCACTTGCATCATCCCGCTCCCGACCCTTTGCGCACATTCGACTCTAGGGAATACAACCTATCACACCCCTATTACAGCCAGGCTTCGGAGCATGGCTACTCTCTCCTCAACCAACCTGGGTTATATACATGCTTCCCCTTTGCATACAACACCAGGCCCTCAGTCCTGGACCTCGCCTTCACTAACAGCCCGCTTTTCCCTTCGTTCTCTCGTTGGGACACGCCCCTCCCCTCGACTGGCTCTGACCATGTTCCGGTGCTCATCACACTGGAATCCCCCAGGTTCAGGCTTCCACCTCCTTCCCCCAACTGGTCAAAAACGGATTGGTCCAGTATCCTACCCGCCCTCCCCTCCTTGACACCTCCCCCTCCTCCGTCTGTTTGCTTGTCCTCCACCTTTGAGGAATGGTTCGACACCCATGCCAATAGAGTCAAGACCCTCATCTCCTCCAACACTCCTGTGTCACGCCCGTCCCCCAGATCCAAACCATGGTGGTCCCCTCTTCTCTCTCACCTAAGATCTGCCTTCCACTCGGCCTCTCAAACATACAGGTCTTCCAGAGACTCCTATGACCAGTCAGCTCTACACTCGGAAAGACGCTCCTATTTTGCTGCCATTAAGAAGGCCAAGTTCGCCCATTGGTCTACCTACTTTTCGTCCCTTACCCCCTCCTCAGTTTGGGAGGCCAGGAAGCTCGCCTCTGGAAGGCAAGCCTCAAGGTTCCCCTCCTTTCCTAACCAAGATACTCCCGAGGGCATCAACAAGGCCCTACTCTCACATTTCTTTCTCTCCACCCCTCCTCCGACCAACGCTCCCCTCACTCTCTCTCCCTATCCTGATTACTTCCCTCTTAGTCAGGAAGAAATTACGCTCGCCCTTTCAAAATCCTCCAACACTGCCACTCCCGGCCCTGACACGATCTCTTACGACGTGTGGAAACGGGTTCACCGATCATGCCCTGCCCTCCTCACCAAACTCCTCTCTCCTCTGCTACATTACGGACATCACCCCACCTCCCTGAAGAAAGCAAATGGCATTGTGCTGGATAAGCCCGGCAAAGCATCCTATGATACCCCTGCCTCCTTTAGGGTCATTGTCTTACTCGAAACTCTTTCCAAGATACTGGAACGAGTCGTCGCTTCCCGTCTCTCCCTCCTGGCCAGGCATGTAGGCCTACTTCACCCTCACCAGACAGGATCCCTCCCGGGTCCCTCCACTTTCGACGCCACGTCCACCCTCACCCATGAGGTTCACCTCCCCCAGAGACTTGGTTCCAAGGTGTCATCTCTTTTCCTGGACATCAAGGGCGGCTTCGACAATGTCGATCCCAGCCAGCTCACGTCGGCACTCTGGGCCAAAGGGGCCCACAAATACCTCACAGCATGGGTTGGCAGTTTCCTTACCAACCGCATGTGTAGACTACTCTTCCAAGGTTCCCCAAGAATATTTTCGCCGGTCGCCGTGGGTACCCCCCAGGGCTCCCCCATTTCTCCCCTCCTCTTCATTTTATAGGTTTCTCCACTACACCCCGTGATCCCTAAAGGCATTGTGATCTCCTACGTGGATGATTTCATGGTCACGGTCTCTTTCTCCTCTCACAGACGCAACGTTCAACTCCTTCAGGGCCAATACCACTCTCTCTGCAGTATCGCGGCACCCAGGAGCCTTACCTTCTCCGTCCCCAAGACTGAGCTCATTCACTGGCGCACCCCTCAGGAACGCTCACGTCCCTCAATGGCGGGAGTCCGATTGGACGACCTATACTTCTCCCCCAAAGACAAGGTGAGGTGGCTGGGATATTGGTTCACACCCCCTCTCTCTTTGAGTGCCCACTTCAGCAAGAGGCTGTCCCTCACCCAGGGCGCCTTCGACACGATCAAGAGACTCTCTCCTCCGGGGAAAGACCTCCCACCGTATCTCTGCCACAGGCTGGCCTCTTCCCTCCTCGCCCCTGTCCTCCTATACGGTGCGGATCTGTATACACCCCTTGCGAGGATGCAGGACAAGTTAGACGTATTTTGGCACCGCGTCCAAAGATGGGTAACTAACTGCTTTTCCTCCACACCGGTCCCTATCTTGGCCATTGAAGCCTCCCTCCCCCCACTGGTCCTCCTGATAAAGCATCGTCAGCGCATGGCAGCCTTAAGGGTGGTCTGCTCTCCTCCCAAAATCAACCCAGCGTCGGCCCGGCTGCATAGGTCGGTTCCGAACCATTCCTCTTATCACTCCCCACAGTGTCACCGTTCACTCCTGGTCACGCTAAACCCAGCCCTCCGCCCCCTCATGTGGAAGACGCCTCGGACAACTATTCGAAAACACCTCCCAATCGACGAAATCACCCACAGGACGCTTCCGTTGCTGAAGGACAGACCCTCCTTCCCGCTCCACAACCCCCAGTTGGTCCCCACCCTGTCCATTCCCCCAGCGGGCCCCGCCGCAGACTCGTTCGCTGCCCTTAAGAAAGAATCTAGGGCAATCCTCCTCTTACATTGGACTTCTCTCGCCCATCCTCCTCCAGAACACAAATACCTCCCCTCACTAACGCCCCATCCCTTCATGGGCCTCCCCAAATTCCTTGCTGGCCGCCTCCATCAGATGAGGTCGGGCAAGAGCTACCTGGCAGCACATCCGTCCTGGTACAATCGGGACACTCCCTCCACCTGCCTCTGGTGCCGCGTTGCGGCAGAAACCTTCGAGCACGCCATCCTCCACTGCGAAGCCCGCCGCCGCCTGCAAGAGAGCCTCCTCCCGGCCCTCACCTCCCTTGACGCTGCCTCGCCCCTCTGGACTTCTGATCAAGATATCACCACTCTCTCCCGCTTTATTACACTCACGGCCACTGGCTACCCACCTGACATGTTCCCCCCGAGCCCTAGTTCCACTATTGCCCACAGCCCTCCTCCCTCCCCTTCTTTCTCCCCCTCGCCCCACTTCAGGTTTTCTCCCGTGGAGGATGATTGATGTAACGGGTATTTCTTTACTGTTTATTTTTGACGTGGACCGTGAGGTCTGGTGGTTTTGAATATTTCTTTACTAGTTTATGATGTTTTCCCTTGGTTGGTTTTTGCGTCAAGGTTTAGGTACGCTTTGGAGAATCAGGTGGTTAGGATTTTCTTTTGTTTGTTGTTTTATTATAGGTTTTGTTTACGCCATAGCTTACCGCTGCATGCGAGTTCTTTGTACCTTTAAACAAACGAATACATGACTAAAACAACAAAAAAAAAAAAAAAAACTCCTAACCGAACATTGCGATGCAATGGCTTGCACACCCAATTTAACAAATTACCTCTGGAATCACAACCAAAAAAAATATTTAAAAATGAAAATAAATATATATGTAATACCAACTCGCACCTTGTGTGTCGTCCACCTGTTTTATTGAGATTTTATTCTTATAGTAAAGGTGGTGTGTTTTGGCATGATAGGGCCGGGTTGCGATGCTTGTGGTGGAACGCTGCCGTGCTAAATGTTCAGTTACTCTTGCTAAAGAACAATAGCCCCAGCCTCTTTTTACATTGATTTCTTATTATAATCAGGATGAGAGCTGGCTACGGTATTCATCTTATGTCTTGGACCCCACTCTTAGGCAATTCTGGGGTGCACTGAATTCCATTGTTTCACCTCTCTACTCGAGTAATGGATACAATCTTAGTGACAGAAGTCGTGAGCACCCCCCTCCTTCACTAATTTTAACCATTCACAACCCCATCTAAAGTAATAAAGAATTGACAAAAGCAACCCGATGGTGTAGATAATTCCCTAGACTCTCTGGGTAGGAGTCATGAAAACTTCTCCACGCCACTATGAGGGCTGGAGGCTTGAGATCCAGATTGGATATTGTCGCAATGGACCACCCCTATGGGAACCTCATTGAAAATTAAAAGTCCCTTTCGTCCAAAATCATTCTCCCGAGAATTCATCATAAGTATTAACTAACAGAGCTTGTCAGTGATGAATGATAGTATCTAGAGCATTCCAAAGGCTTGGGCGCATTTTGAAATTTTTTGCAACAAACTAGGCTGAGATTTTGGGAAGTGAAAATGCGCATTTCAGGCGTAAAATGAGGGGGGGGGGTTGCGGACGGCCTTTATCGCCAAGATCGTGCCGATAACATTCTACCGTTGCGAGAAAGAGCCTCGGAATACTTAGCTTAGACACATCCGACAGAACTTTGCGTGCCACTCCGGGGGTTGGCTCGCAACCTAGCCCGGAGGTTCTTCACATAACTAAAAAGGTTTTCTATGGCAGTCTACCGGTATCGTAGGTGGCTAACGATCTAGAAACCGTTTTTCTTCCAGGCTAATTGATCTTGCGAGACTTGGGAAGGATATCAGTATGAGAAACGTGGCCCCGGACGTATCGGGTGGGGCTCGTGGGGTTCCTTGTAAAATTTTAAAGACTCAGATTTCTTATCGCAGTTTCATCACTGACCAAATCATCGTTTCCAACGCGCAAGGCGCCCGTGATTGACCTAGGGCACTAGACCCTAGACGAGCTAAACAATCGCTTTTATTCGCAACTGCAGCGGCCATGTATATATAGGTGAACTTCCATCTACAGAGAGGGAAAGCCGTGTAGGTTCGTTGAATCTCTCGCTATCACCCCTTGAGATGATATTTGTGGCTTCCACCAAGCATTGTTTTTCGCAGTGTCAGCCACCAAGCTTGATATACTGTAATTTATGTATAGTCTGGGCTTGAACTACGGCCGGCGCTTAGGGTTTCTTTGTGAATGGCGGTTGATACGGTGCGACACTTTTCTTCGGTGTTCCATAGAGTGATATGTGCAATGCTGCTTCAGCGCCAGAAGACCCCCGCTTTTCCTTAACAAGACCCCGCTCTCCCCCAGCTTCCAACAATACCATCAACCGACCACACTTAATAACTCCTCTACAACAGTACGAGCAGCAAAATCGGAAGATGTCTAGATATACCATCGACAATAGCCCCTTCTCCAATAATAGGAACTCATTTAATATCCAGAATGTGCAGAATGTACAGAATAACTATGCCGCAGATGAGCGGTCGCCACTCTTGACCTGGCTATCGCCCCTAGAGCCCAAGTTACGCCATCGGGACATCCAAGAGCGTCGTGCCGACAATATCGGGGAATGGCTCCTGCAAACTGAGGAATTCAGAAGCTGGTATGACTGGAGTGGAGAAGATGAAGGTGGTAAGGCAGTCTTGTTCGGTTATGGAGGTCCGGGAGTCGGAAAGACCTTCATCAGGTAACAACAATTATTCTCCGGGGAGAGATGAAAGGGACTCAGTGCTAACAAGCTACGACGTCAGCTCGTTGGTTGTGGACAGGTTGTGCGATCAATCCGGGGGGCAAGACACAGCCGTTACATGTTTCTACCTAGACTTCGCAGCGCGAAAGGAGCAGTCTGTGGCCAGTATTCTGGGTTCCTTGCTGAGACAGGTTGTTAGCGGGATGGGGAAAGTTCCAGAAGAAGTAACACGGGTCTTTGAAAAGGAGAAAACGGTCATTGGTGGACGGGGGGCGCAACTCTCGGATATCGTGAAGATGCTACAGACTATCACGTCTTCCCCGCGCACATTTATATGCATCGACGCCTTAGACGAGTGTGCAGCGGTGCATCGAATCAAGCTCCTTAATTCGCTCCAACAAATTCTCGAAGCATCCCCGCGCACCCGAATATTCATCACCGCGAGGCCTCATGTTCGGACTGAGATTGAAAAGCGTCTTGCAGGACGAGTGATAAGTGTGTCCGTAGGGCCAAGCACAAAGGATATCATGGAATACCTTCGTCTTAGACTAGACGAGGATGAGACTCCGGATGCCATGAATGAGAGTCTAGAGGCAGACATTCTGAAGAGGATTCCGGAAAATATGTCGGAAATGTAAGTAGACAATAACATTAGGAATCCCTCTATATTCAAGCTAATAGATATGCATCTAGGTTTCTACTAGTCTCCTTAAGCATCGATGGAATCCTACACGAATCCACGATTTCCCGAAGACGGAAAAAACTGAGCAAGATAACAAATGGGTTGGGATTGGGAGAAGTTTACGGAGCGACGATCGAACGAATTAAAGCGCAAGATGGGGACAAATCGAGACTTGGGATGACAGCGTTGATGTGGATCAGCCATGCGGAACGGCGGTTGCGAGCGGATGAGCTCTGTTGGGCCTTGGCAGTCGAGCTAGGCTCCACGGATTTTGATTTTGGCAACATCCCTTCGATATCCACATTGTTGAACTGTTGTCAAGGACTTATCACTGTAGATAAGGGGGGATCAATTGTGCGATTGATCCACTTTACCCTGCAGGAGTATCTTTCCGCTCATCCTGATATATTCATCAAACCTCACTCGGCGATGGCCGAAATCTGCCTGACCTATTTGAACTCCCAACAGGTCAAAGCCCTATCTACTGCCCTTTATCCTGATACTCGGGACATACCCTTTCTACAATATTGTTCAGTATATTGGGGAGTGCATGCGAAAAAGGGGCTCTCGGGCTACGGGAAATCGCTCGCGCTAGAGTTGTTAAAGGAGCCTTATAGCCAGGTATCGACCGAATTACTCTTTGCGCATGAAATGCTGTATTACAAGGTCCTCGATACTTGCGCTCCAATTAGTGGGCTACACTGCGCATCGTTCTTTGGAATTGTTGAACTGGTAGTTGCTTTAATAGAAGTGAGAGGTTCCGATATCAACGAGGGAGGCTATCGGGGTCATACACCACTTTCATGGGCTGCGCATAATGGACATGAAGAGGTGGTAAAAATTCTACTCGGACGGGGAGAGGTTACTCCCGACAAAGCAAATAAATTTGGCAAAACACCGTTGTCAGATGCCGCTCGAAATGGACATGTGGAAGTAGTGAAAATACTACTCGAACGAGAAGACGTCAATCCCGATGCGCCAGATAAGCACGGCCAAACACCGCTCTGGTATGCCGCTGCGAGCGGACATGAGGGAGTGATACAAATACTACTCGGACGAGAAGAAGTCAACCCCAACAAGCCAAATTTCGATGGAGATACACCTCTCTCGTATGCCGCTCGGAATGGACGTGAGGGAGTGGTGAAGCTACTACTCGGACGGGAAGATATCAGCCCGGACAAGGCAGGTCAATTCGGCCAAACACCGCTCGCGTGTGCCGCTGGGATGGGACATGAGGAAGTGGTGAAAATACTACTCGGACGGGAAGAGGTCAATCCCGATGCGCTAGATAATTGGGGCCGGACATCACTCTTCAATGCTATTTTGGGTGGACAAGAGGGAGTGGTAAAAATACTGCTTGAACGAGAAGACGTCGACTCCGACAAGCCAAATAAGTTGGGGGTGACACCGCTCGAGTATGCCACTTACAAAGGATATGAGGAGATAGTAACGCTGCCCCAGTCTCGTAACCTGGTAGCCCCCGCTACCATTTAAACCCAACGAGACGCCGCCTCTTGGGAATATCCCTCGCCCCCCCCTTTCCGGGAATGTTACCCGCTGTGATTCATTTGGACATCGCCCTGTCGAAGGGAGTGATCCCATGAGCTGGGAATGAAGATACATGCCATACCCTCTTGCGCCTTTCGGCTGTTTTCTTTTGCGGCCGGGTGAGGATTTACGACTTTCCGTTCATAATGTTCCTTAGAGTTTGGCTGCGAGCGAAATTTCTATCGTTGGGAAGGTCGAGTTTTTACATACCGGCAGCTTGCAGATTTCGTTATCCCCTTTAATTTTTTTCTTTCTCCGTTTGAATTGTTTCATGTCTTTCCCCGTGCGGCTTTTTTCCTCCTCCTTCACTTCCTGTCCATCAGATCGATAGATCAACTGCATAATAGAATTATACCGGTAGTGTTTCTTTTTTTAATATAAAAAAGTGGTGTAAGAGTGCAAGGATTCATGTGGAGATTATTAAAAACCGGGTAAAGATCGCACTGTGCCTGTGATAGAAGGCTAGTACGGTATCATAATACCGGAAGCATCGAGTGAGTGGTGAGATGGAAGACGGGAGCCTAAATGCGTGCGGGTTTGGGGGGTACAATGCGTGAATCGAATAAATGGGGTCATGCTTATAGTCGCCCTCCCCCCTTTAACTAGCCTTTAGTGCTATACAATAGGACAAGAAACGTCTCCCCATCTCCAACCATCATTACGGCAGGGCGATTCTTTCACTTGCTTCGTTGCTTCCTCATTTTCGGTTGTCAAACAGTAGTGCTTGTGGAAAAGGCAGCTAATGAGAACGCTTTTCAAGGCTCCGAATACCTGGACTATATCTGTTACAAGGAATACTGCTTCTGTTAGTGCAGATTCATCGCTATAAACCAATGGGATGAATAACCTACTAGTCAGGCTCATCCTGATCTATTCTTTTTTTTTTGATAGACTTATTGAATGGATCTCCGCTCTCCAGTCCGCCCCTTTGTCATTAGCTTAGCGAAAGTTAGCTGTCAAACTTGAGATCGCTTAGGATGGGGTTGAACTAACTCGCCTTGTGATTGTGGTAGATAGTCTAAAAGAAATCATGTGGAACTTTGGCACTTTTGTAGGAAGGATATCCACTTGTTCGCTCTTTCACTCTCTAAAACCCAACCAATGGAAATGATAGGTGTACAAGTAAAACACAAATACTACTTCCTGATCCTCCCATGGATCGCCACACCTATCTCTGTATTCCACTACATGCTCTTATTCCTCCACACACTCCGGGGTTAACAAACGAAACACATGTCGGCATAATCTAAACAATCTCCCTCCGATCCAGTTGCAAATCCCCCGAACGGTTCTCCCCCTCCCGTAGCAGCGATCAAAGCTAGGCACATCCGCCCAACAGAGAATAAAAGCGTGAGGATGACTATTACCGGATTAAAGGTAATAACCGATACTCGAGCTACCCTAGGCGGAAGTGAGGGTAAGTTTTCTTTTTCTTTTCTCGCAGCCACTGCGAATCATATAATTGTCCCGTCAATGCGTAATTTGTTTTAGAGCTTGTTCATCGGAGATCTATTCTGTAACTTCGGTTAATTCATTAGTCGGAGGACTGCTCGCGTGATTCAACAATTCTTTGCGTTATCGCTTAGGTTGGTCGTTAAAGAGTCGTTGGTTTTAACGAATTTACGCCTCGGCTATTAGGAAGACGGGGAACCGGCACGTTAATATGAGAGATGTATCGTGGTTGGCAATCGACGGCGGCGCGCACTACGCCGGTATGAACTGTAGGTGTACTAACTATACTTGTACCTGGATGCTTTGATGAATGGCAAAAAATAGACCAAGTGAGCCCTCAGCGAGGCGACACCCTCAGTGAGGCTTGGCAAAGATTTGTTAGCAGTTTGGTCCGAAATTTGGTGTCAAGCCACGCCACGCCTCGCTGAGGGCTCACTCGGTCTAGTACCTAGCTTCATGGAATCTGGGTGAAGAGATTCTCCCGCCCGGATTGACATCCCGAGAGTATATGCTGCGATGCTTAAAATATTTAAGCTTGATGATGTGCAAGGTTTGAGACTGATTCTGTCCTATGAAGCCAGGCCTGTACTCGAGTACCCGAGTATAACTTAAGTTATCGAGCTACCGTAGATGATTCCACCACGGGCACTCCAAGGTCCATCGCGGGAAAGGGTGTCGGAGGATCAAGATCAGAGTGGTCATTTCTTCCTGCTGGTAGGGTAACCATTGCCAATGTGTTACTTGTGTTACCGGTGGGGGAAAGTGATTGGGCAGTCCTGAGACATCCATGAGGCTCTACCAAAGACCCCTCTCTCCTTCAGCCCCAAGATTCGAGGACAAGTAGTTGACTGCCTCCACCATTCATCATCTACAGTATGATACTCGAAGCAGCAAAAAAACAGAAAACATCTCAATCACCCAGCAACAATATCAACTCTTTGGACACGACTTTACCGTCGCCGATGACCAATCAGATATCCTAGCCTAGCTACCCTCAGGTGCGGTATCAGGATAACCGGGGTCGTCGAGTTGGAAATGCTGGAGAATGAGTCTTCCAAACCGAGGAACTTAGTGGAGGACGCGAGCCCGACAGCACGGTCTGTTTTGCCATGGTGTTGGAAATAATAATACCCTCCTACTACCCTATCCAAGGCTATACGATATAATCTACATTGGCGTTCGAGTATGGTAGCATGGTGCGTTGCTGTGCCCTGCGACGGTTGGGTCGATAGTATCGGTGCTGTGCAAATAGCCTCCGGGCATATGACATTCATGCGTCTGGCTCTTTCACCCTTTTCCCACAGCTTTCCCGGCAGTTGCACGGTTCCAAAACTCTCGCCCATTCCTCCAATTCGAAATACGTTCCCGAAAGACTAAACACACGACCGAAGCCTAAACTCATTTCCGAAGCCATAAACGAGCGCGTTCCTAGGAGCTATCCGAACAAAGGATGTATCATGATAGCATGCCGAGCAGCATGCCATGGTTTCCAATAATCCATCCATTCGCAAGTCCCCCGGTAGAAGCAATTTAAGATCTCAGATTCGATTTGGCCTACGTAATCAATAAGCAGGTTTTTAGACGATCGCGCTGTCAAGCTTTATCTACGGTAATTGAGTGAAAAAAAAGTTGTAAAATGGGACTTTGGTTACTCACGGCAAGAATAGGTCCCGAGAGAATGGGCGTTATCGTACCACGATCCTCACAATATCCATCCATCATGATAACCACACTACCGTAGTTATTACAATTACAACCACAACTATAATGAATATTAGTGCTGGGACCTGTATATTTGTGTCCCTCATTTCCCCCATGATCATAGAAACTAGTAACAGGACCGTTTATTTTAATTGTGGCATTGGCCTCAGTTATTGTACTATTGTGATGGTTGAGGGTTGTGGGGAATTGGAGTTCCCAAGCCTAAGCGCATCTCCGAAGCCTATCCAGACAATGAAAGGATGACCTGAGCTTGCCGACCGGCATCTAACTACTTCCGACAAATGCATCAATCTAAAAGCCCATTCCCAAAACCCTTTTTGCCATATCAATGAGAACATCACTCTGAACATGCCGAGCAGCGTCCAATGACTTCGAACATGGGATACTTTGGGGCCTAAGGGGTTCTGTTTCTGCTAGGATAGAAAACGATGTTCAATAATATTAGCCTACGTTACTATTATTTATTTTATTGCATCGCCTCGTAGCTATGCACACTACCGTAAAAACTCGAATGCGGTAATCGGATCGTGTACCACCGTGTACTGGTACTGTACAGTACAGTACCGCTGGTTGTCGAAATAACGTGAACACATGTGCATCGCGACCAAGTGCCCCAGCTTGATACCAGCAATAATAATTTGACCAACCTCAACAACAAAAAATAAATACACTTAGCATTACTCCTAGAGTGAAAGGATACCGCTGCAGGGGTAGGAAGTTGGATGCATCATTTAGGTCTGGTGGCTATCGAAGGAAATATATTCACAGATTTTGAGCTATGGTACTTGGTTGCGAGGCACAAGTGTTCACGTTATTTTGACACCCCACTGTGCCGTACTATGAAGTTCGAAATTTCCGCTAGGAATAGGATGGGGGGAACACCAAAAATCTGCCCCTGAGACAAAAAGAGAGAAAAAACACCAGATCATAAGAGAGCCAACTCCAACCTCCTAGCATATGGTCGGTTTCTTCGAGTTCTTGCAGTGGTTACTGTTCACAAAGTTTCTCACACATCAATGTGTAACTGTGGCAAGGTTGTGGCTGGTTAATATACCATAACGCCTCACATTCGGGTGTGTTTCACCACACCTCAGACAGTAGACTACTCGAGTAGGGCATTTTTGTATTTTGTGATTTTTTTTATATCCTATCCCGATCTCTGAGAGGGGGTCTATATCGTGATTTATGCCATCATGAAGGAGCCATAATGGCCTTCGTTGTAAGACGACTTTTGGCAAGGGATTTTCGAAGATCCTTGGTCGCCACACTCCATTTTTACCAGCCACAACACTGCCACTGGTTTCATGGTGGGGAGGAGAACTTTGAGAACCGGATCTTAAACTTACCATGCACGCACCCGAGATCCCCGCAAGACAAGCGCTCGTCTGTAATACGATACTATCGAGAATAGCCGAGGAAGGGTGATGATGATTGCTACCGAATTATATACGAGTATGGTGGGCACTGCTTAAGCCGGATCACTGCCACATTGGGTTTAGCTTACTAATTATATATTAATCCAGGTTAACTTTATGTTGTTACAGAATTAATAGGCGGTTATCTCAGATCATAACCTGTTAACCGGGCCACTAACAGTAGATAATGGAGGCTGACATTGCCCAAATAACTGGCTTTTTTCAAAACCATATAACTTAATCGAAGCTTCATATCTTTTAAATCTTCTTCTATTACCTTGTTCCCTAGCTTCAAAGCTATCATTTAATAGCTTTATATTTTTGATAGGTGTTGTTCTAGAGCCTTCATCATTCAAAGTCGGGAAATCTTGGGGTCCAGAGAACTCTGGTATGCACCAGGGTGATCGGACAGTCAGGGATTGGAAAATATATGCATCCTCATATTTTCTAGTCCAGGCTCTCCGATCACCCACACCCATACCCGAGTTGGTCGATTCAATGGAGCCCCCACAATAGTCTACCGCCTTGGAAGCAAGAGCGAGACTGAAGTGGGTGTAAGACATTTTTTATTTTTCCCACGTGCTGGGCTGATCATATTATTGGCTGAGGAGTACTGGAGTTTTTTTCGGAAGTGTCATCGGAGATTTATTCGGGTGTCTCGGTGGGAAGACCTCCATCATGTCCAACCACCCCTGAATCCGCCCAGGTTTGACGTCGAGCGGACGGGATTTAGGAATTTGCGCCGAAAAGATGGAGTAGATTTGATGTCTTGTGGCTGCAGAAACTTACGGCGACGCCACATTGCGCAGCCCGGTTCGCGCCACCTTCTTCGCGCTCGGTGCTCGGCTGCCGGAAAAGGCGCAGTGCCTAGCTTTAAAGAATCTGGTAAGTTACGATGTTGTGGGAGGAGACTTTTCGGCGATGTGAAGAAATTTCTTCCAATGCTTTGGCTTAGGTATGTAAGGGTTTCGATTGGCTCATGCATAAGGTTCGGTGCACTGAGCTTGTATATTATATATCAGGCTAGGCCATTCAGCTTCAAACTAAGGTGTTTTTTCATCGCAGCGAAGGCGGCTAGCGTTAACAGGCGTGGGGCGTTCCTTGCTATTGATCCCGCAAACTCACCCACAGTTTTGTTGACTAAACCCTGAGCGACATTGATTGGATGGCGGTGAGGTATCGATGAGGTTCAACAAAGACCCCGCTTTTCTTCAGCCCCGAGGGGTTCTAGGACCGGGGGTCGACTGCTCCATCATCCGTCATCAACACTACTCAAAAGCAGAAAAAACGGAAGATGTCGCAATCATACAGCAACAATTACAACTCTTGGAACAATACTACCACGGTTAACATTAACGTTCCCGATGATCGACCTAATATCCTAGCCTGGCTATCCCCACTAGATCCAAAGTTACGGCATCAGGATATTCGGGGCCGCCGAGTAGGAGATGTGGGGGGATGGGTCTTACAAACAGAGGAATTTAGAAGCTGGCAGGCTGGAGGCGGGGGAAACAAATCCGATAATGCAGTCTTGTTTTGCTATGGAGATCCGGGGGTGGGCAAAACCTTTATTTGGTAACAAGGACCAGCCCCGAGTAATGGGAAAGGGAGGGCAAGCGCTGACAAGCTGTCATAGCTCATTAGTGATAGACTGGTTGTGCGATCAAGCTAGAGGCCGAAAGATGGCGGTTGCATGTTTTTACTTTGACTTTGCAGCCCAAAAGGAGCAGTCATCAGCGAGTATGCTGGGTGCCTTGCTCAAACAGGTAGTGAGCGGACTGGAAGAGATACCGGAGGAAATAGCGCATGCATATAGAGACGATAAAAAGGTGATTGACGGGCGGGGACTACAGCTTACCGATATCGTGAAGATGCTACAAACCACTGCTTCCGAAAAGCCTACATTCATATGCCTCGACGCTCTAGATGAGTGTGTGGCGGAATCTCGAATCAAGCTCCTGGATTCCCTTAATCAGATTCTACAAACGTCTCCAGGCACTCGGGTGTTCGTGACAGCCAGATCGCATATTCAAGCTGAGGTCGGGAATCGTCTTTCTGAAAGAGTAACGACCTTACGCATCATTCCACAGAGAGATGATATCATCAGTTATCTTGGTAGCAGACTAGACCAAGACACAACACCGGATGCGATGGACAGTAGCCTCAGAGCAGACATCTTGAAGAGAATTCCTGAAGATGTTTCTGAAATGTAAGTGGAATCAATAACACCGAAGAAGCTGCCTCAAAGTGTCCACTGACAGGTATATATCTAGATTCCTGCTGGTCTCTTTGAACATCGATGCCATTCTGCAGGAAACCACGATCCGTCGCAGGCGGAAAAAGCTCGATGCAATGACCGACGGGTTGGGGTTGGGGGGCGCATATGGTGCGACATTGGGTCGGATCAAGGGACAGGGTGGGGGGAAATCAAAGCTTGGCATGACCGCTTTGATGTGGGTCTCTCACTCGGCACGGCCCTTGAAAGTAGACGAACTGTGTTACGCTCTAGGAGTTGAAATTGGATCCCCAGATATTGATGACGACAATGCTCCTTCAATAGGAACGTTACTAAGCTGTTGTCAAGGACTTATTGTTGTAGACAAGGAGGCTTCTACGGTCCGGTTAATTCACTCTACCCTCCAGGACTATGTGCGGGCTCATCCTAAGCTTTTTGGTGGAGCTCACGCCAAAATAGCAGAGACCTGCTTAACCTATCTGAATTCCCGCCAGGTCAAGGCACTTTCAACAAGTCCCCCTCTCGATCTCCCAGGTCGAGCATTGCTAAAATATTCTTCACTGTACTGGGGAGTGCACGCAAAAAGAGATCTTTCAGGTCGCACGAAAAAGCTGGCGCTGCAGCTATTTGACGACTATAGCAACCACATATCTATGAAAACACTCTTGCAAGGGGAGAAATGGCGTTTCCTCAATGCTGATTTCGATAAGCCTTACTTGTTTAGCGGTTTGCATTGTGCATCCTACTTTGGGATTGTCGAGATTGTAGCCAGTTTGGTAGAGGTAAAAGGTTGTGATATCAACCAAACAGACTGCACAGGTAGTACACCTCTCATGTGGGCTGCATTGAATGGGCACGAGGGAGTCGTGAAAATGTTACTCGGACAGGACGGTGTCAAACCCGACAATCCAAATAGGAACGGCGAAACACCACTCTGGTGGTCTGCTGGGAACGGGCACGAAGGGGTGGTGAAAATGCTTCTCGGGAGGAAGAACGTCAACCCTGACAAACCAAGTCAGTCTGGTGAAACACCACTCTGGTGGGCCGCTGAGAATGGGCATGAGGGGGTGGTGAAAGTACTACTTGGCCGGAAAGACGTCAGCCCCGACAATCCAAATATTGACGGCGAAACACCGCTTTTGTGTGCTTCTGGCAATGGGCACCAAGGCGTGGTGAAAATACTGCTCGGACGGAACGACGTCAACCCCGATGAACCAGATAATGACTGTCGAACACCGCTCTGGTGGGCTGCTGAGAATGGGCACAACGGAGTGGTGAAAATGTTACTCGAACGGGACGGCGTCAACCCTGATAAATCAGATATCAACAACCAGACATCGCTGTGGCGTGCTTCTAAGAATGGGCACGAGGGAACTGTGAAAATGCTGCTCGAACGTCATGACGTGAACCCCAATGAACCAGATATCAACCACTGGACACCACTCTGGTGGGCCGCTCATAACGGGCACGAAGGAGTGGTGAAGATGCTACTGGGGCAGGGCAACGTCAAGCCTGACGAACCAGATATCAACAGCTGGACACCGCTCTGGTGTGCTGCTCATAATGGGCACGAAGGAGTGGTGGAAATGTTACTCCAGCAGGGAAACGTCGACCCTGACAAGCCAGATATCAACGGCCAAACACCACTATCATGTGCAGCTCATAATGGACACGAGGTAGTGGTGAAATTGCTACTCGAGCAGGGCGACGTCAATCCCGACAAACCAGATACACACGGCTGGACACCCCTCTGGTGTGCCGCTCATAATGGACACGAGATAGTGGTGAAAATGCTACTCGAGCAGAGGGACGTCAACCCTAACAAACTAGATATCAACAGCCGAACGCCACTTTCGTGTGCCGCTCAAAATGGACACGAGGGAACTGTAAAAATACTGCTCGAACGTCATGACGTGAACCCCAACGAACCAGATATCAATGGCTGGACACCGCTCTGGTGTGCCGCTTATAATGGGCATAGGGAAGTGGTAGATATGCTACTTAAGCAGGGCAAAGCCAACCCTAACGAACCAGATATCAACGGCCGAACGCCTCTTTCGTGTGCCGCTTATAAGGGACACGAGGCAGTGGTGAAAACGATACTCGAGCACAGCGACGTCAACACCAACAAGCCAGATATCTACGGCCAGATACCGCTCCGGTGTGCCGCTCGTAACGGGCACGAGGGAGTAGTGAAAATATTGCTCGAACGTCACGACGTGAACCCCAACCAACCAGATATCAACGGCTGGACACCGCTCTGGTGGGCCGTTCATAATGGGCACGAGGGACTGGTGAAAATACTGATCAGCCGGGACGGCGTGAACCCCAACGAACCAAATATCAACGGCTGGACACCGCTCTGGTGTGCCGCTCATAATGGGCACGAGGAAGTGGTGAAAATGCTACTCGAGAAGAACAACGACAACTTTGACGAGCCAGACATCAACGGCCGAACGCCGCTTTCGTGTGCCGCTCATAATGGACACGAGGGAGTGGTGAAAATCCTACTTGGGCAGGGCCACGTTAGCCCCGACAAACCAGATATTAACAGTCGAACACCGCTCTGGTGTGCCGCTTATAATGGGCACGATGGAGTGGTGGAAATGTTACTCGGGCAGGGCGACGTTAACCCCGACAAACCAGATATCAACGGCCGAACACCGCTTTCGTGTGCTGCTAGTAATGGGCACGAGGCAGTGGTGAAAACTCTACTCCAGCAGGACGATGTCAGCCCCGATAAACCAGATATCAACGGCTGGACACCACTCTGGTGTGCCGCTCATAATGGGCACGAGGAAGTAGTAAAGTTGCTACTCGAGCAGGGCAACGCCGACCGTAACGAATCAGATATCAACGGCCGAACACCGCTCTCGTGTGCCGCTTATAAGGGATACGAGGCAGTGGTGAGAATGCTACTCGGGCAGGGCAACGTCAACTCCGACAAACCAGATATCTACGGCCAAACACCGCTCCGGTGTGCCGCTCATAACGGGCACGAGGGAGTGGTGAAGATATTGCTCGAGCACGAAGTGAACCCCAACGAACCAGATATCAAAGGCCGAACGCCGCTCTGGTGTGCCTCCCATAACGGGCACGTGAAAGTGGTAAAAATGCTGCTCGAACAGCCTGACATAAACCCCAACGGACCAGATATTTACAGCCAAACGCCGCTCTTGTGTGCTGCTAGGAACGGGCACATTGGTGTGGTGGAACTTCTGCTCGCCCGGGATGACGTCAAGATTAACATACCATTTCTGCACGGCCAAACACCACTCGAGTGGGCTACCAAGAATGGGCACGAGGGAGTTGTGGAGGTGCTGCTCAGCCGGGACGACGTGGACCCCAACGAACCAGGCATCAACGGCTGGACACCGCTCTGGTGTGCTGCTAAGAATGGGCACGAGGAAGTGATGAAAATGCTCCTCGCACGAGACGACGTGAACCCCGACGAACCAGACAGTAGTGGCAGAACACTACTCTGTTGGGCTGCTCTCAATGGGCGCGAAAAAGTGGTGAAGGCACTGCTCGGACGGGACGGCTTGAACCCCAATGGAACGGATAGAGGTGGCCGAACGCCGCTCTGGTGGGCTACTCTGAATAGGCACGAGGGAGTAATTAAAATGCTACTCGAGCGTGGCGACGTCAACCGCGACAAACCAGATATCAATGGCCGAACACCGCTCTGGTGTGCTGCTGATAATGGCCATGAGGGAGTGGTGAAAATGCTACTCGAGCGTTGTAGCGTTGACCCTCACAAGCCTGATATCTACGGCCGAACACCTCTCGCCTGTGCTGCCCATAATGGACACGAGGGAGTGGTGCAAATACTATATGAGTGGACGACGTGAACCACGACAAGCTAGATAGCCGTAGTCGGACACCCCCCCCCCCCCGTGGGCTGCTAGGTGTGGCCATGCCGGAGTGATAGGACAACTAGCCCCCCTAGCATCCGTGACCCCCAGCGCGTCATAATCCCATAAGGCATTTCACCCCCCCCCCCCCGCCTTCAGCTACGGATAATATATGCGCCATTTTTCTAAGCACTGCAATAACTCGGCTTAAATTTCTTTCCTCTGGGGCTGGAAATCATTTACAGTGTGAATGCACAGATACATCACACACCTGCCCAAACTCCCACACACACTTCCTTACGTAGCCGGGTGGGAATTTGCGATTTTTTTCTCTTCCCTTCTTCCGTTGGCATGGGTTATTCCTATGGTATTGAGATATGATGCTGTGGTTTTAGGGTTTCCTTCGTGTTTCCTTCTATATATTCCAGATCCTCTTGGAATACTTATTATCTATATTTTCTCGAATTCCTTTTTCCTCCTCCCCTCTGAACTATTTTGATGAGGATTCTTTAAATACAAGTATGTGCAATAGAAAGCATGAAGCGGAGATAATTTTTGACACCCGCGAAAAGCGAACCTAGAGCTAGATTTAAAACGAGATATTGAAGTGATTGGGTTTCATTATGGATGTGGGTTAATAGAGTTTGTGATTCCATTCCACTGCGACTGGAGGCCAGCCAGGGGTTCGGAAGTGATGTTGTATGTAAGGCTAGCGAGACCCCCCAGTCTTCCTCACCAACAGGGTTCCGAATGGTCCGACCGGTCAAGTCTTGGAGGTAGGACCAGGCTCGTCAACCCTAGTGGATGTCAATGACTAGACCTGACTAACTGTGGTGGTCCGGTCCGGTCCGGAATGGTCCCAGACCAGTCTTTATAAAAGATTGCTTAGTCATGTAATATCACTCACATAGGGCATCGAAAAAATTTGATACGGGAGAACACATTTTCGCCACCCTAATCTAAGTGAGGCACTATCTCTATTGTAACTCTCCTGAGATTCTACAATATAATCTATAGAAACAATAAGTTTAAGAAAAGTTTTATTTCAACCTAATTGATTGTGATAAAAATGGGAAAAAGCAAAATGGGGTGCTAATTTTGTCAGAGGGCCTTGCATATCTTAGTTTTTGGCAGGCCCAGTCAGACCAATCCAGGCCGAGTCGGGTCGGATAATCCTGACTCTCCAGTCGGTCTAATTTCCACCATCAGCCTAATTTCCACCATCAGCCTAGGCTTGACTTTCAACCGGACTAGCTAGTCCAGACCAGTCTTCCGCGGACCATTGGGAACCCTGCTTACCAAGGGGAATTAGGAGGGGACAGTGGGTTGTCTTTTAACAGTGAAATTAACCCCCGCTTTACCGGCACCAGTATCCCACCCTCACTCGTCAAGAGCGACCCCAAAGACCCAGAGAGCTGTGCAATATCGGCTGAGGACCGAGCAAGGATGGATATTCCATCCTACCCTAATCTTGTTTTGCCCACAACTATTTCCGGCTTTCCCTTTTTTCGGAGGATTCGTAGGATGCTCTCGTGACCTACTACGGACCTATAAGATCCCCCCAGCCAAGTATGCAACATATCCTCATGCCCAGGACATTAGTGAAACAATACACTGTGTTGGAGCACCGTACAGGATTCCTACCTTACGGTATATTATAGCGCTAAGGTACAATACTGAGAAACGGTAACCCGCAACAATAAAACCTGATGCTACAGAGGTCTATGGCATAGAAAGTGCTCATAGGTTAGGTTTCCTTATAACAAGCTGATTTTCTGTTGCTTGCTTACGGAATAGCTGACTTTCAGACACAACTTGGAGGTTAAGTTAAGCTTCGGCCTGCATACGAGGAGGGTTGGATCCCAGGGCGCTACTCAGGCAGAAGATGGCTATGTACATAATTTTTATCAGTGATACCGGTGGTCGGCCGTGTACCTAAAGGAAATTTTTGGATTTCCTTTCCGCCTTTCTACTATGTGTCCTGGGTAGAGACTCCCCCACCCTCCAATCTATATCTCCATTTTTATTCAAAACATCTTTCTCCCTAAACTGACGACGTCAGATGGGGTTAAGGGGAGCTATCCCACTATATTTAATTATATTATTGTGTCGTATGCAAGTCAATCCCAACTCAGAGCAAACCCTCAGTCTCGACGAGACAGGTGACTTCCTTGACAGCATAACTTTAATGAAAAAGATGGGGAATGAGTGGTGATAATTGTTACCTGTTTGGGGACGATAGCGCTCAAGTGTGGCGGTCTGTATGAGGGGTTTTCTTTCGCACATGCTGCGCTAATCCTGGCATCCAAGGAGGGCATCAAGCAATTGGGTTTACACTATCCAATGCCTCCGTGGGCACCGAATTTGGTGGAAATAGCCATGATCCACCACTATGGTCATGCTACTCACGCTCCGAATACTTTCAAAATCGCCTAATACCTACAGTAAGTTAGCCCCTGCTGTCCTCCACCATCCGCGGCTTCTGCCCTAAACTATCATGTCTCGCACTGTAGGACCCGTCATTGGACCCAAGGAGGACCGTCCTGCGCTTTAACCGCCACGGGCAGACTACAGATAACCTCCCATACCATCCAGGATATTTAGCACTCCCCTTCCGGGAGGCCCTAAAGGCTAAGAACGCTAGAGACCACCCAATTCCTCTAATTCGCTCGCGATACCACTCAATACGCACGTAAGATACGATTCCAACAATACCCAGATATTTGCTACTTGTTTTCATTACTATATCCGGAAAGTGACGCCTGTGAGACTCATCATGCGACTTGTCACCCCCGAGGTGATAGTCGGACCCTACCGGAGGACGAGTATGAACATTAGTACGCCACCGGCACCCATACAACCAGCCCCCACTTACCGAATTATTCGAGCCTTTAGCCCCCCCCCCCAACCTCGATTTAAATGTCCCCCAACGCTCATAGCTGTACTGTATATACTCGAGCATCTGCCCAGCATCTGCCAATCTTATCTATACTTCCTCGCTTTACCAGAAAAAAGCTATGTATACAAGGCAATAAACAGGGAGAAGGTGTATTACCAGAGCAGGAGCGACTAAAATAGTTATATTTTTTTATTTTTTATTTCTCTTATTTTCTTATTTTCTTATTCTCTTATTCTTTTTTTTGCCAACCCCTCCCGTCTGCTTCTGCTACCCGCCGATCGCCAACCTTTAAGGTCTAGAGTCGGATTCTACCACCTCGTAGCAGGATTGTTAAACCCCGGAGCCCTATTGATGAAGGCCAAGTTCTCCAATCTCCCAGTCCCCATAGGGCAGGATTTGAGAAATTCTCAGTTTTCCTGCCCTACATGACGGATCGTTCAATAATAACTGATTGTCAGCATGGATTGAACTCCTGGGCTCCCGCTAATTGCGACAGGAGTGTTAACCACTGCGCCAGCTGGGTATTTCATGAAAGGTAAACTTGGGAACTAATATTTATCCTACTGCAAGCTCGATCTCGCGATTTTAATGGGTGGGTAGTGTCTCTTCCCGAGTTGCCGGTAAATTTCAAGGGAGGTGTTTCTTACTCCCTAGGTATTTAATGAGAGATTCTCAGTAGTTTAAAACTGAATCGGCGCTTTGTGGGCTTGTTACTGTCGTACAATAATATATGAAACTCTACAGCCCAGTACTAACCTAGTATCCATGTACCTTGCATCAAGATCATCTACTTTTCGTGGTCTTCTTTGAGTGGCCAGCCAAGGGTTTCCGGGAAGAAAGGTTATGAGGTCTCAGCTGTGCGCTCTTCCTGTTCCCCTCTTTCGGCCTTTTAGACCCTGTCTTCCAGTGGGCGCATTGGTTCTACTTGGGCAAGTGCTTGGGCTCGTTTGGCATTGACGTTATTGGTGTTTCCTTGCTGTTCTTGCAGTCTTGCCGCCGCGATCTGTATTTCCCGACTTGGATGAGCTTGGGGGCTTTGTGGCTGGGCGATTGTGTGTTTTCGCAATTTTTTCGCTGTGCTGTTTGTAATCAATGTGTTAAGTTAATGCATAACGCTCAAGGGAACAAGTTCGGTAGCTTTAATAAACTGGCTCTTTCAAACTCCCAGCGTTGGTCGGGATAAATAAAATGGATCCTAATGTTTATCTTATGCACAAGTCTCGTCATACAATGGTCATAGGTATTCCTGCCTTTGGGGTCCCACCGGCATCAACCTCCTCATTCCGGCTCATCTGCGTTGACTGTCATGATTATCTCCTTCGTCGCACGTTAAATCCTTGAATACCTCAACCTATCGCAATCTCTCTATTCAACTCTCCAACCCAGTACGGTAAATTGACCTAATTCCCGAGATTGAATTCATGAACGGCGGTTTGAATGACTTAGAGTTTATGTTGCAAGGTTCCCATATCATAAGAATAGGTTTAAAGCTCCTCGATGGCTTTTTTGTGACCCCTCGTGAAGTATAGCCAGTATCCCAGTCTGGCTCAGGGGAAGAGCGGCAGTGGCTGCAATGTCTCGGATGAATTGTATAATGTTTGCTCCCCCTTCCTTTGAACCACTTTGACGATACGTTTCGCAGCTGGCTTCAACCATCCGGTTGGAGATGTGCTTTCCTACTCCGATTCATCGATCGGCCGATGGTGGGGGGGGGGTCGCCAGGGCGATATTGGGGGCGCGCGGTTGCAGTTCCCATATTTTTCTTGCCGTATTGATATCCTTAAAACAATATTATTAGTGAAGTTCCTATTACCGAAAGTTAGCTTGTATGGTTTACAAGAATTATTTATGTGAGAGAGTTTTATTGACTCCCCGGTCATATTGAGAAGCACATGGGTAACCCAAGGCTAAGGGTATGAGCGTAAGAACCTGAGGGTTCGGTGCCGGTTGGCGGACTTGAAGAGAGGACTGGAAACCATTACCAACAACAATTGGACGAGCTTACCTGAAACAGGGGATCTTACGAAGAGTAAGGTATGCCATGCGACAGATGTTGTACCACTCCGGATTCGGTACGCCAACGCTCCCGGTTCACAAGTCGAGACTTCCGTTCGGGATGAACGTTCGCCTACTATTTCTGCCGCTACGGTGGATGGGGCAAAGAGGAACTTTGGAGATATTAGGAAGAGGAAGAAACAAGGTGCTAGCGGCAAGGCTCGGTAGATGTGGCGGTGCTTCTTTTGCAGCCCATACGAACATATATCCAAGAGGACCTCACCTTGCTCAATCAGAAGACAACACAAACTATGGAGCAAGTTGGCGATATCAAGCCCGCCAGAGAGCTATTACTGAGTGTCATCGAGACAAATCCCGGACATGGCTATGGTGCGATCGCAGAGACTCGTCTTAACGAATTAACCGATACAATAGTCCAAGCCCGAAATGCTATCTTACAAAGAAGACTCAGGGTTGAAATCCCCGCTTCTAAATGAAGAGCAATGCGTCAAAATCACTGTAGCAGATGCCGTCCGACACAACTCCATATCCGTTGAGCTATGGGTTGAGGCAATGGAACCCGGAACAAAACTATCGGTAAAAAGAAGATTTCTCAGCAAGGCTCGTGGATAATCCCCTGCTTAGTTGTCCTCTACAGGCAAGTAATAAAACTCGAGGGAGATCCAACCGATGCCAAAACCCACCTGGTTCCCCTAGCTGCACTAATCGCTGAGGGCTGTCTGAAACGTCTGGAAACGTAAAGCGAGTTGATATGAGATGAAAGTCAACATGGCGGTAAGGGATTCCAGAGTGCTGTTCTCCGATCTATTAGCCTGAGATGTTTTGGAGATCCTCTTTTTCCTTTACTAATTATGTATGGTTTACGAGTTATGCGCCTACGCCCGCTGGTGCCTACAACGCTATGGAAAAAATCTATGTAGCCGGTGATCATCTTGAATGGTGGCTTCAATTACTAACTGAAATTTGAAAGAAGTTTGTCTAGGTTTGACACCACAGATATTAGTCAGTCATTTGGTAATTTTTCTGTTGATTACGAGCATGTTGAAATAAAAGGCCAATACGAAATATTGATGGTATAATAATCCCGGTATGATATGATGGTAGAGCACTGCACTAGGAGCAGAGATAGCGCGGGCAAGGGAAGCGCGCATTGGTATAAAGGACCACTAAAGTGTGGACGGGTGAGCGTTCTAGGGTATGAACGGATGTATAGGGCATATGCGGAGACTATGGCTATCAAATGTACAGTATCATATCATACGAGCAGAGTTTTCACTAATTGAGGTGAACCGTAGCCAGCAACCTCAGTAGAACATACAACTCAACATTTCCTCCGCCAAACACACGAGAACACGAATCGTGCCACCTCCGTCAAATATTACCAATGGCAGCATGACATTCTTGTCAAGTTTGCCAATAAATTTGGGAATCGTATGAGGGAGGCTCATACGGAGATTAGGAAGTTAGATGTGGCCTATAGGCTCCATCTTGTGAGGCCCATTCACGAAGTAAGCGATATCTTTTTATTTCTTTTTGACTATTGTCCAACAATGCGAGCGCATAGTTAATAGGTTTTTTGGCAGGAAATTCTTTGACTTTAAAACTATGGTTTGGGAGTGAAGACATGTCACACCTAACAGCCTTTAAGTCTCGGGCACGGGAAGTTGAACTTTCCTAAAAGGGAGAGACTACTTACTCTCGGCAGCGATACCAATCCCAGCACTAGCTATCTGTTGTCCGGATTGACGAGTAATGGACTGCTCAGAATGAAACATAGGCCTTTCAGTGCAAAACTATGCAAGATCAACAGGTGCGAACCGTGTCGATAATGGAGAGTCATCTCTCTAATATGAAGGCCTTTAGATGAGCTTCCAACAAAGATTATGGCATAAGATACCATTGTTATCAGTTGGATTCCGCAATATCTTTGGAGAGTGGAATAATTAAAAGCCAATTTCAGGCATGATTTCGCCACGGGAGGCATCAGAGATTTTGAGTGGCTTCAAGACGTGATTAACATAACTCAAGTCCGAATCGGAGATGACTCCGAAAGTCAAATAGACTCTTGATATCCCAGGTGGCCCAGAGAATATCCTAGTTTTAATTCTCAAGAAAGTCTAGCATTTCGGATCTGTTTAGTCTACTCCCCCAACGATTTGGATGAGTCTAAGCATTCTCTTGGATACTGCATGGTCTTCTGTTTCACCAGGAAGTGTCTCCAAAGAATCGAGAGTCTGATTAATATGACCGAGGAGATGCCCAGCCAGATGCGACAAGAAGCTGTGTTTGAGCACATTCCCAATGTGCTCCGCAAATTAGTCAAAGCTAATCCGCTCTTACCAGGCACAAAATCGGAGGCAGTCAAGAGAGAGATTGGTATAAGGTATTTAAGGGATTGCATCCAGGGCATTGGCTATTTTTGTGCGCACTCATGCGGGCACATTTTGGGTCTCAACTTGATTTTTAGTGAGCCCATGATTAGTGACATTCTTGCCTAGGCACAAGGAGAAATGGCCGGGGAGGAATTCTGGAAGCATTTTTGTAATCTCGATCTTTGGAACCCCTGAAGCCGTGATAATATCTGGGCTTATAATTACATTAGGTGCGGGAAACCTGGTCAAGTCATGCGCCTAATCTCATTGGTTATCAGCATAAATGCCCTTTCATTCGCGGCTTGGACGATCTATTTCCTAAGTGGAGCGGAGATCTTGATTCCTCCAAGCCACGAGGCATTCCTCATATTTAAAAATATTTGGAGGATGAGGAATCATCAAGGGAAAACCAACTTGAATAGGGTTTCATGTATTCGACATCTCGAAAATGAACAGTACAGCGCCAATACGTGTACCACCAAGGTGTCTTCAATTGAAAAACGCTGACGCCAAACACCCTTCTGCCTATCGAATCCTTCCGATTCCAACACATAAATCCCTCGCTTTTTCAACCGTTATGAAAATGGTCTGCAAACTCCCCATATGATACATTCCTGATATCTAAACATCTCTAGTATCCAGATGTTTTTGGAGCATCTAGCCGGACTCTTCAAGGGAATCTAGAAGGTGCTGGGCGAATACTACTCGGAGGGTGGGATGGTTTCATTCCCTCGGTTTTATTTCGTCGGTGAAGATCTCGAGAATATTGGAAACAGCCACGATACCTATCGTTTTTCCGGAAATAATTCGGGAAGATGCTTGCACTGCTTTCTAGCCTGGTACTGGACGACGGTTCAATCATGTCGGGCTTTGCATCCAAGGAGGTCGAGGGAATCAGATTGCGGAAAGAGATCTCCCTAATTAGGGCACCAAAGATCAGAATGTCGACTCATGGCTCTTGAGACCAACATGAAGGTTACCCTGGCACGAGCTTCTGGAAGTGTCGGTTCAGGATTCAAGGACATCTTATCCTTAAAAGATCTATACACAGTGATCCTCCGGATATATTGGGCAATACCCAGTGCAAATTCTAGTCCCTGCCACAACTGGAGCCGTTTGGGTAATAGTAGTAGGCAAGGTTTTAGACGAAGAAGCTGCGGACCCACAGGGCTGATATGGACAGAAGGGAGAGGCGCTCGCGTTATACTTGCGGCGACTATGTTAAGGGATCTCGGGTCCATAAATAAAAAAATGCTACTATTTGATCACTCAGTTTGTTCATCCACACAAGATCATATTTAGACTCCGTAATCCCGGAGCAAATTCAGCGGAAGGTTACACATGGCTACCCGAAATGAGATATTTTTATCAAAATGAAGGGCGATTACCTGAGTAGACTGAACATCAGAATGGCAAATGCAGCTGTAGGAGTATAGTATGATACGAGTACCCGAGAACCTACTGGTAGCGGAAAAAGAGGGAGAAAAGGAAAAGGGGAAAGCCCAACCGCAGGGGTCGAAACTCCCTCCACATGCCGGGATATGATATTATACAGATTTCTGCAGAGGGCCGGCGTTGTTTAAGGTTGGGCAGTGCTTGGAGTCTGGAATAGTGCCTTCAATGTTGCCAGTTAACATAGTAACCTAAAGGTGGATTTTTGGCGTCAAGAATATTGTGTCTGAGGGTCTTACAATCCCTCCTCTGTTAGGGTTAGGATAGTGATCAAACAAGCCCCACACACTAGTAGGCGGAGTAGCAAGAACAGTCGTTATACCTTTGAACGAGTATATTTTACGAAAACTAACGAAATCCGATATCAACCCTTATAGCATCTCATTTACTATCGTCAATCATAACAACAATAACAGTCAATATATACAAGTTTTCTAGTCCAGCGCAGTCTCTAGAATTCCAACATTCCAACATTCCATACCTGCTCTCATCCCAGTCCGCATTCCAGAGATTCCTCTCATTCCTCCATTCCCGTGCCAATGATCATTCCCTGTGCACTGTTCATACCAGTGTTCCCAACCGTCCGGGGCGCCCTATAGGGCCCGCCGGGACTCTAGTCCCGGGCGTCCCGGGCAGGGTGAGTCAGGACGGCAGGGCAAAGCGTCCGAATCTCAATAAGACGGCCGTCCTAGG
>Ga0307509_10002531_pt1 | contig 29461 bp, 39 predicted proteins | sample 10_EM_MG_FD_202245 | JGI IMG/M metagenome (GOLD analysis project Ga0307509, IMG submission 202245) | Populus trichocarpa ectomycorrhiza microbial communities from riparian zone in the Pacific Northwest, United States - 10_EM | ecosystem: Host-associated > Plants > Roots > Unclassified | place...
GAGTGAGCAGCCGTTTATTGTTTGGATTATTCAGCCTTGGAGCTGACCTGTATCCGATTCATTTGCAGCACCGAAGATCACATACGACCCGCATCGTCTCGATCCGGACTGGTAAAGGCGAACATGCGGTTTCCATTCTGACCGTTCATGATTCCATTCTTGACCTCATCTCCACCACGACCGCCTGCAATCGCCTTCACTCGCATCTAATCATTTCTTGTCATCGCATGTTGTGTCCTTCCTCATTTCGCCCCAATAGTTTTGTCCGCTGTTGTTAAATCCGCACCCCATTGCTCCTTTGTTGTAACTTCCCCGCACCCCACTAACATCATTCGTCCTAATTCTATGCGTATCAGTTACCCTTTATATTTGACCCCACAGTACCTTATCTCGCCAGTAATTATTAGCCTTTATACCTAATCCAATCGGTTATCCCACCTCTGCTCGTCGACCCATTGTCCGTCCTTGTGCCCGAGTCGTGAATCTGCTTTGTGGTGAACTGGCGCCGAATGGAAGTTCTGAAATGAACAGCGACGATCGGCGGCGCTGCGGGGCGAATCGTCCGAAAAAACCGCGGTGCCAGGCGGATCGTCTCCAAAAAGCGCTTTAATGACCCCCATGGCGTTCGCTAGAAGCGCACCGCTTGCCTGTCTTGGCGTCGGGTAACGCTTGGTGTGCAATGTGGCAGCGGGGTGGCCAAGACCTGGGAACTGGGAACGCGGGCTCGGGCCGTTGGTGCCTAAACGGGCTCAGGAGGAAGGAGGATCCGGTGGATCAGTTCGGCCGCATAGGTCGGAACTGGATGTCTGGATGCCAAACTCCCTCCTCCGGCTTGGCCATGCGGCAATCGGAGCAGCCTTGGGGAGCACATGGACCTCCCGAAGATCGTCTCATCGCGTTGGGAACCATTACGAACCGACCTCGGAAACCGATCCACCCGTGCTCGCGCGCTCCGAACGGTAGGGAAAACAAAAATAAATAACGGATTACTCCTCCACGGGTAGGTTGGATCCCAACCTGCGTGCCAGTTCCGCCCAGGGATTTCGACCAAATTTAACTCTTTTCGATCGAATGGAACACACGCGGCAGGTCAAGCCCCTAGCCTTTCCCATTTCCGGCGCACAGTGGGGAGGATTTCCCAGGCGGTCACACAGGCTTTCAAGACAGGTTTCCGAGATTTCGTGGGGGCACAACGTCACCAACGTCGGGATGCGCGCTTGGCATTGCCTCGTGCCATTGATCTATGGCGGGAAGCTAACCTGGAACGGACGTGTGGGCAAACGGAACTCCAAATTTGTCCTAACCCGAGCACGCAGACGAGTGAGAGAAAGAGTTTCACGAAAAGACAACGAGGGGTGGTCTGACGTTTCCGAGCATTCCTCCTTGTCCAAAACACTGAAGAAGCCACGCCCTGGATTTACGGTATGGAACCAGAAGGCTTTGCTTACAGCATCATGAGCAGATACTTGGTAAAATGTGTCAAGGGTCTTGCGGCCGAGGAAAGACAACACCAGGCCGAGCGACAATCCGATCATGCTCCGTGCCATCCCTACGCCAACGTCACGGTGGCTTCTTCTTGCATTCTTGCATTCCACACGGTCCTAGCAATCCACGTGAACCTCGTGTTTTTTGTCCCCGTCCTTTTGTCCTTATTCGGTCCCGGGTCTGGTTTGCCTGTAAATTGCCGCCATTACTCGCTCTACGTAGATACACAACGGCGCACAATCGTCGTCGTCTCCAGGTACGGGCATGCCCAGATGCTATTCAAATCTGACATCAACTAATTTCCATGAATCACGGTTTGCGCGACCGCCGGGCTGGATATCGGGGAAGTAGAAGACCGTGGGGTGGAATTCATTCTGTCGGCGCCTTGGGATGGGGTCGGGTACCTGGTTATTCTAAACTACCGTCGGAAGGACCGACCGACGTACGTCCATTGGGTGACGGTAAAAATACAAACTGATCGTGGGGAAGGTCCTGCCCCAGAACATGAATGGGTGTGATGTATGTTGCAAGGAGGGTCCTGGAAGACGACCTGGATTGAATAGCTGAGTGAGCGCACCCGCACGCCGATGAATGTGAACGTTTGAGCCACTACCATCACCGCACGCAGGGATTCGCACCGTCTGATAGGAGATTCGGAATGTCCGGTCGGTCGCTGACAGTAGACATGGAAGAAAGGTCGGCCAGACCAGTAGCCTGAACTATATAGGTAGCCAACCTGTGGGAGCGTGGGCGAGACGACTGTCGTAATCATGAACCGCCGGCACCGGTATGGTCAAGGACCGACAGATGGGATGAGAACCCAGGGCTCGAACGAGGCAAGCTCCACGGATCCTCTAGTCGAGACACGGGAGACCAAGGTGATCGCATAGCCCCAAAAGACCAGGGATGTCCCCGCCACGAGAAGGGGCACATTCAGCTAGGAACTAGTCGAAACATTCCACCCTGAGATGGTCTCTTTCCCCCCATGATTTACGAGCTGATCATCAACGCGCAGGTGTCAGTTTCCGCGGTCAACTTCCTGAATGTCACAACCTCCTAGAGGCGAGCAGACCGACAAACGTGGCCGCTCAGGCATGCAGGGGGCGTCCTCCCATCCAAAGTCGGGCGTTGAGCCCCATCTTGGGTGGGTCGCGGAGTTGATCGGAGTCTAAAATCCACGACAACGCACCAAGCGCACCTGTGTTCGACAGCAGCATCCGCCTCCAAACCGACCCCAAACCCTCGAAAACCCAATCCTTTCCCCTCTCAACCAACCAGCTATGGCGCAGACTTTCATTGGGTCAGTGTTTCCTCCCTTTTTGTTGCGAAACCCCCCCGGAAAACAACCAAACTCGCAACACACATCGAGATTGACGCAATTCATCTCAACCCGTTTGCTTTGACAGAAAACCAATCTCTTTGATCTCCCATTCTGATGTACGATATCGGGGTATCCTTGCGGGCATTGACCCCCACGCGTCGACGATTCAGTTGTCCAATGGTGAGTTTCTTTCATCCCTTCACCGGACTCAACCCCGTCCACGTCCGGCCCCAGTCGTTCCGAAGCTGAGCTTTTCTCGTGTCAAGTGTATTCTATGGGAACCGAGACGCGACGGTATGCTCATGGCCCGATCCATCCACCGGGTTGATACACCCCATTCACCATTTGAGCAATAGGCCACCAGAGCAATACATCCCACCCATCCAAGAACCGTACCAGTACATCATCTTCCGAGCCTCCGAGGTGAAGGATCTCTCTGTAGATGATGCCGTTCAAGCACCCCCTCGACGAGCTCATGAGGATCCTGCAATTTTGGCCGTGAGTGTTCCCTCTTTCGACCCAACTTTATTCTCTTTGTCGAAACCCAACTTTTCTTGATGAAAACAATGACGGATGTAAACGAGTGAACCTCGTATTATCCGAGAGCGCATAAAACCCATGTGGATTTTCCGTTGCCTTCCTACTGATCCCCTTCGGCGTTCCGCTTTTTTCTGTTGACAAGATTCTCGATGTTGACTGTGGCTCGTTTGTGTTCCTTAGACTTCTGCCCCGGTACCGCCGCAACAGTACGGTGGATACGGCGTTCCCGGTCCTCAAAACGGTCAAATCCCTCCACAGCAACAACAACAATTTCCTCCCCGACAACAGCAGCCCGTTCCACAACAGCCCGGTCAACAGCCTGAAAACAACCAGAACCAACAAGGCGGTGGAAACAACCGCCGGAATGGTTCTGTCAACTCCGCGAGACAGTCTATGGAGACTGTGGAACGCGCTCTGGGAGACCTCAGGATTGATCAACAACATGGAGGACGTGGTGGTAGACGGAACAGGGATGCCAAATCGGATCTCAGAGTCCCTGCTACCGATTTCGACTTTCAATCTTCCAACGCGAGGTTCGATAAAAACTCGGTGGGGCCCGCCAAACAGAACAAGGAGAAGGAGAAGAACGGGGATGATGGCACCCAGGAGGGATCTGAAGACGGTGAGGTGAAGGAGAAGGAAGAAGATGCGGCGTATAACCCCAAGAAATCCTTCTTCGACTCCCTCTCTTCTTCAGCCGCTGGACCGGCTCAGGGTGGCGGACAGGGCGGAGGGCGAGGCCGTGGAAGAGGTGGAAGGAGCAGGAGAGAGGAAGAGAGGGAGAAGAACGTTGCCACGTTTGGCGAACCTGGTGGCATTGGCTTGATGGGTCCGGGTGCTTATGTTGGAGGATACGGACGACGAGGAGGTGGAGGTCGCGGAAGGCGAGGTCCCCCCCGGTGATCATCTCTCCCGGCCGAGGGGTGTTTTGTGCGTATTATTCCAACATTTACTTGCGCCAAACCGTCGTGCCAAGTCGTTCCAGTTTTCGATTGCTAAGCAACCCAACTCATCCTGTCATATTTTTGTCTGTTCGTTTTGCATGTATCGAGTATGTGTTGTCATCCCTCGCAACCCATTCAAGTGAGGGAGAAGACTGTCTAGATATACCTTGTTCACCGCTCCATGAAAGACAGAGGCGCGTTCTCTAGGACGGGGCGGAAGATCCTGCTTCTCATGCGCCCTCGATATCCTGCAACCCGAAAATCTGCCACAACAGCCTGACCTGCCCAAACGGTCTCTCGCTACCAAGCAAAGTCGCAGCGGCCTCGTACCTATTGCTCGGCTTCTTGACCTCCTCACACAACAGCTGATACGAATTCGCCAGCCTCTCCAAAGCGGAGTGGTGTACCCGATTACTGAGCGACTGGATCGTGAGCCGGGCGAGTCGTGGGGAGTGTAAGACCCCGATGTCCGAGAGCCAGACGGAGAACTGATGTAAGACCGTCTGGAGAGATTCAGGTTCTGTCGTGGGGATTCTGGACATGGGTTCCTATGAAAGAATTGGACGTATCGCAGGGTTAGGGACTGGGGGAAGGTAGGGTGGGTGGAACTAACTTCGGAGGTGTGGTTGAAACATACGGTAAGGACCTCGTACAGCCCCGCGTCTTGCGCTAGATTTTGGTACTGGAGATGCCACCGTCAGTCATGCGAACCTGTTGGGATGAACCGAGAAGAAACATACGTGGTCGTTGACGAGATCTTCCACATTCTCATCAATCAGCTCATCAATCGTATTCTGTTTCTCCCTCGTGAACCCGTACGGCTCTATCAAACTCTATTGGGGTGGTTAGTGGCCCTTTCGTGGAACGAAAGATTACGCTCGTCACCAACCTTGACATAGGTCAAACAGTTCAACATGAAGACCCTATAATCCCACTTCGGCCTCAACCTGTGTTTCTCCCCTGAGGCGGTCAAACACATTTCGATGGCGGGATTGACCATGGAATCTATGATCCCTTTCGCTCCCGAGGCTTGTTGCTCGGGGGTTTCGCCTTCCACGAGGGAAGACTCGTAGACGACCATGATCTCTCGCAAGACTTGACCGTGATCCTGGATCGCAAGCGGTGGTGTCACTTCCAAGTCATCAGGGTCCTAGTAATCGGATCAGCGTGAATTCGGGGACGGGGCTGGGGACAACGACTCACGAGGGCAACCCCAAGCAATCCCCTCCCGTGTGCTGCGGTAGAGTCAAAAAAGGTCTTGTACGCAACCTCTGTGATTCTTGGAGTGCATCGTCAGTGTGGATACGACCGCTGTGCAACGTTGAAACACTAACTCATGAAGCGTTTGCGACAGATGCGCATCTTCCCCAATCGTTCTCTGCATGGTGACCATGTAGAACTGCAACAGGTTCGCAATTTTGAACGACACGATACTGCTCTCCTGGGACCTGATCGTCTGTTGGACCCTAACTTTGAGCGGGACGGAGACCTTGCTCATAGCGGCATCCATCAGCTCCTGGATCCATTCCTCTTCCTCGCTCTTCCCGAACTTCCTCACGCTCCCAACCATCCGCATGTCGGATTTTACGTCGAATAGGCTCTCGAGGAATTCGCGCTCGGCGGCGATGGTCTGGTGAACCCACGCGAGCATGTCCCCGACATATCGCATTGGATCGTGGGCATGCAATTCGATTGGTCGGGGCAGTCCGCTAGGACCGCCGCGAGTGAGGGCGTTCGTGAATGCGCTGAGGAGAACCGTTTGTCGACTTTGTGAGAGGAAAGCGAGGGCTTCACTGAACGCAAACGATTAGCACGAAGAAGTCCCCACTCTAGATTAAAGGTAGAGTACCTGAGAAGCTCTTGTCGTTGACGAAGCCGTGTGATCCCTTTGCGCATCGTAGGGCTGACTTCTACTTGAACTTCACGGCCCATCTGACGGAACTCAAACGAGCACCAACGGAAAATCTTTTCGTATGCCTGCTCGAGGTTTGAAGAGGTTGAGGACATGATGTCTAGGCCAACTTGAGTGGGTCCATCCTCGCCGGCCATCAGGACTTGACAGTCTTGTCGTATCCTCTCAGTTTTGTCCATGCTATCGTAGAAGCGACGGCCCACGGGGACATCGCGTGATGTCAGAATCTCGGTCTCCTCGTCTGTAAGAGTGAATCTTGACGAGAACAGTGTGACGATTGACTGTTTCACGGCGATGCCCTGGCTAGATAGTGGACAATTAGGGACGGTAATGGTATAATGACACGGTCACAGACCGCTCTTGTCTGAGGCTGCCGGCACGTTCAAGCAGGGATCTGCAGGATTCGTTTGTCTCCTCGAGGTGACTTTCAGCATCATCGCAATGCATCCTCATCGTAGCGACGTGTTCCTGTAGCAGATCTAGTTGCTATCTGGGTTATTAGGTGTCACGATCGAACACATGCCGACAAAACACACTTGGTCCACTTCCCCAAAGGCCTTGAGGAATTTGTGGCTGGCCTCTGTGAGTTTGTTTTCCACATCGCGACGTAGATGTTTCCTTGCGCGTGCGGCGGTATCGCCTGGGATATTTGCAGAGCCGAGAAACGTATCCGCAAAGGCGTTTTGCGTGACATTGGTATCCTGCTCCTCGGTTTCGTCAGAGTCAGAGTCGGTGCTGGGTTTGGGAGGTTTCCGTGATATCGGGTGTGCAGTCGAGGATGGTCCATAGAGCTCGGAAACGGTCTTCAAGGCTTGCCGTGTCCCCTCGTCGTCAAAGTTTGTGCCCAAGATTTTATACAGCCTAAGCGCGACTGGATTACGCGACGTTGGCGTCGCTGGTTGTGGTGAGGGCGTGGCCGTGGCCATTGTTTTTGATCAACCCGAGTTTTGTGATCGGGCCGAACGGACGGGTCTCACCCACGTTCAACTGAATCATGAAGCCACCGAGTGAAGTGATCACCAGCCACACTTTCCTTTCCTCTCTCTCTCTCTCCCAACCTCATGGAGATCCAAATCCGCTACATCCCAGAGACTGCGGACAAGTGGGATGTCGTACGGGCTATCAGCTCCGTTGTCCACCACCCGTCCTTTACCAAGGCCATGGAAGAGAAGAACATCCAACTCATCAAAGGAAAAATGCCACTCGAGTGTATGAACTTTGATGTTGATCTCGACATGTGCGAGAATCGGGGTCTTAGGAACAAGACGACTGGGACCCTCTTGTTGTGCCTTTGGGAAATTGGCGATCTGTTCCTCGAACGAGCCACCACCGACCTGCCCGCGAGAGTGGATGGGAAGAAGCTCAAGTTTCATAGGAGAGGACGGATCATGCATAAGGACAAGGCCCAGAAAGTGGCAGTGCTCGAGAAGACTCGGTTCATGGACCCAGGGATACAAGAGAAACGTGCATCGATCTCGTTCCACCTTCGTGACGGTTTCACTACTGTCCGTGCCCTGCATCTCGGGTTTATCTTCAAGGAAAAAAAGACCAAGATCTTCTCGAGCGAGTTTAAGGTCCAAAAGTATGGTCAGTTGTGGATTGATTACGAACAGAAGTTGTTTCGAATCCTGGTGAGAGTCCTACCACCCTCGCCCTTCGCGTCTCGTGTGCTAAACGTTCCCCTCAGCTCGGAGAGCCCGAGGTAGACGAAGACTTCTGGTGTATCGTCATCACCCTCGAAAACCTCAGAGGCCTCGGATTAGGCGATGATCACGGGAACCCATGTGTGTACACATTGCGGTCTACACGAACCCGCCATTAACCTCAGGCTTCAGATGTGGCGTTCGGTTTACACGCACCCCCACTCTTCCAGAAGGAACAATACAACCGCGATCCCACCGTAAAGAAGTACCGCGAACGAATCAGCGCCCTGAATCCTGCCCACGCTCGTGTGGCGCCATATGCTCACCAAGTCATTTTCTACCTCCACGAACACGAAGCCGGTCTCAAGATCAGGAACCTCTGTCAGTGGGCTGGCCTCGCACGCCCCGCAAAGATGGATATCGAAATCCAATCGCGCAACCTCTTCGCGCAATCCCAAATCGACCTCCTGGCGAAACTTCTCAGCAGGACCGATTGGAAGGTCGCGTTTCAGTTTGAGTCCCTGCTTCGGAATAACCTCCTGTCCGTTAGCGATGTCGTATACATTCACACGAATCGCTTGGCGTCTTTGTACAAAAGGTTTGAGGATGACGAAGATTGTACCGACCGGTACCATTCCGTCGCCCAAATCTTGAAGTACCTCGTCGAGCAACTACAAGGCCTACAGGATGAAACGGTTCAACAGTGTATCGACAGAGTTATGATGGCTCCAAAAAAGACGTCTTTCGACCCCGTCGCAGCGAAGATGGCCGCTGGAGGAACGTTCCTGTGTCACCACGTTACCTTCACCCCGACGAGGATGGTGCTCGAGGGACCGTATATCACTCAGTCTAACCGTGTCATTCGTCAGTTTCCTGGATTCGAACACTACTTCGTCCGGGTGGACTTCAGGGACGAGAACCGGACACAGTTCAGATGGTCTTTTGACGTCAACGGGCGTCCCATCCTGGAGGAACGGGTTGGTGACGTCCTAAAGGTCCGTCACTCGTTACTGGCACCGGATGCGAGGTTTTAGCTGAGCTTTTTACAGCACGGGTTCAACCTCGCTGGACGACATCTAGAATTCTTGGCGTATTCTTCGTCCGCATTGAGACAGCATGCCGTTTGGTTTATGATCCCCTTTGAACAGGATGGAAGGCTCGTTACCGCGCAGAGTGTGAGGACGTCTCTTGGAGATTTCAGCCAGGACGAGACGAAGCCCGCTAAGATGGCTGCGCGCATGGCCCGTAAGCACGTCTCACTCTGCAACTCATTGGTTTATGTCACTCTTGTTCCCACATGGCAGAGGCGTTCACCGCAACCAACCCCAGCGTCACCTTGGTAAAGGGCGAGTGGGAAGACATGGACGATCTAGGAGAGAAACCATACCTTTTCACGGACGGCGTGGGGACCATATCCAAAGAACTTGGGTCAAGGATCTGGGAGGCTTTGTGTCAGGAACGCCAGAACAGAACAAATGCACTTGAACCTTCCGCATATCAGATTCGTTTTTTGGGGTCAGTGCGTTTAATTCTGTGCCTGTCAATGCTCGGACGCATCCCACCCTAGGTACAAGGGGGTCGTCGCTATTGATTTACAGCTCGAAGGCACCAAGATGCGCTTGCGGCCCTCCATGAAGAAGTTCGAGGTTCCAAACGTCGAGCATGCGGAGATCGAGATTGTGCAACCCTTCGGTTACCCCATCAACGCCTTCCTCAACAGGTATTCACCCTTCGTTACCTTTCACCACGTAAACGCCACTAACATGTGCTCCTCAGGCAGTTGATCGTCATAATCGAGGACAGGAAAGTTCACCCAGATGTGTTCCTCAAAATCCAGGCCGATGCTCTCGCAGACGTTAAAGGCGCACAGGAATCTCTCGCCACCGCCTGTCGGTTCTTGGTCGCTAATGGACTCGGCAAGGGCTTCAGCCTACGGTATATTCTTGAACAGCTTGGAAAACTGGGGCTCGACCTCAAGAAACGACCCGCTCGGATTGACGACGACCCAGATGATCCCTGTGGTTCCGAGAGGATGGTGCTGGACAACAAGTTCCTATTGAGCACCCTCAAGTTCGCGGAGTTCCAAGTTTTGAGGGACATTAAACATCGAGCCAGGATACCCGTTAAGGATAGTCACGTCCTCGTGGGTGTCGCGGACGAAGGCCCAGAGTACAGGGGTAGGGGGGTGAAGAAGATAAATGAGCAGAGAATCTATTGTTTGACCGGGAACGACGTTTTTGGTGCGCCTCGAAATCTCCCTCGAAGCGAACGTTGTGGCTGAAGATGTTCCTCAGTTTGTATACAGGATCGCGATGACCCTGAGCCTAGGTACCTCGTAGGACCGTGTCTGATCTCCAGGAACCCTGTAGTGCACCCCGGTGATGGTAGGAACTGCTCACGTTGGCAGACGTTTCCATACCACTCACGAAATATCATAAAGTCCAACAGGTGAACGCAATTGGATCACCCCCTGAGGGGTCTGTATCTTTATTCGGACACCTCAAGAATGTCGTCGTGTTCCCCTCGCTAGGTGCCGCCATTGTCTCATACGTGTTGAGATGTATCTAACAAATTCCATTGAAGGCGAGCGTTCATTGCCCTCCATGCTTGGTGGTGGGGACCTCGACGGAGACATTTACTCCGTGATGCAGTATGATCCCCTGTTGGCAGTGATCAGTTGGACTCCGGCTGAGTAAGTTTGTTGCGGCCTGGCCTGGAGGTGATACCAATGTACGCGCAGATACCCCGATGTGGCGGTTCTGGATCTCAAGCGCCCGTGCACGATTGATGACGTCTGTGACTTCGTCGTCCAGTACATCGAGTCGGACATTCTAGGCTTGCTCGCCGATCGTCACCTTACAATCGCAGGTACGGATTCCTCCCTTGTATTCTTACCGACGACCTCTAATAGCCCCAGTGTAGATCAATCAGCGGTCGGTACACCTACGATGGTACACGGAATGCAAGGATCTGACGTTTTGGATACAGTTCGGCGTCCTGGATCCAGCCTGTGAGACTTTGGCGGCGCTCTGCTCGAAGTCGGTCGACTTCAGCAAGAACGGGGGTATGTATGGGAGCCCTCTTGAAACCTATTGGCCTCTGAGCGTACTTGTTCGTAGTCCCGGTGCCCTTTAATAAGTGCCCCCCGCCCCTGATCCCATACAAACCGGACTGGCATGCAGCGGAAGTCTTGGCACCTCGAGAGACCGACTATTACGAGTCTCCCCGTGCACTCGGCCAGCTCTACCGCAATGTCACTCTCAAATCCCCTCCAGAGAGAGCGAAGGAGGACTCTGTGGACCCCGAAAAGGACAGCATCACCTTTGCGTTGCGACCCAAGGTGCTAGAAGTAATTCCTAACCTCGAAAGGGTTGAAGGAACTGGGAAATCCGAAATCCTCGATGAGGTCCTCCACGCATTTTACCAGTATCAGGATGAGCTGTCGTACATCTGCGCGACCCATGTGGTCACGAACCAGCCTGGTGCGAGGTTGACCGAGGAGGAAATCGTAACCGGAACGATAGCCGCAAAGGCAAGTCGTCTTCAACTTTACCATTTTCGGCATCTGATTGGATCTGGATCCCCACAGTCCACTGAAGCTAGGTGGAGGAACGAACGAGTATTCCGGATGCGGCTGAACTCGTCCGCACTCGCTCACGAAACTCGGCGTCGGCTCACGCCAGGATGGAAACGTTCCGAGAATCTTGGCACGGTGGAGGCCATCAAGAGGGCCTGGGTGACTTGGATGTTTAGCGTCAGGAACAGGATGCAGTTCGCTGCCAACACGTTTGGGATGATTGCCCTGAACATTATCTTCGATGGGTTGAACGATCTCGCCTTGGTCGAGGCCGAGGCTAAGGCTGCAGAGGCTGAGGTTAAGGTTGCAGAGGCCGAGGCCGAGGCTGCAGAGTCCGAGGTTCAGCCTGCAGAATCCGGGGTTGAGCCCGCAGAGTATGAGGTCAAACCCGCAGAGTCTGAGGCCGAACCTGCAGAGTCTGGGGCAGAAGATCCAGGGTCGGAGGCCAGACCTGCAGAGTCCGAGGTTCAGCCTACAGAGTCTGAGGCAGAACCTGCAGAATCTGGGGCCGAAGATCCAGGGTCGGAGGCCAGACCCGCAGAGTCCGAGGTTCAACCTGCAGAGCCCGAGGTTCAACCTGCAGAACCCGAGGTTCAACTTGTGGAATCCGAGGTCAAACTGGCGGAGTCTGAGGCTTAACCTGCAGAGTAACGACAACCCCTACACGCAACCCCACATTTTTCTGTATTATAGCCTAGGATTTCGAGATGGTGTGCGTCGGATTTTCAATTCAAAGAGTTGTAACTATGCATCTAGACGGTTGGACCGGGGTATATAATTCAGCGGCAAAGGTCAACAGGTGATTTGATGTGAACCCGGCCACTGGCGCTTCCGCAGGCGGCAGTGACCGCAGCTTAAGATTTCCCGCCACGCAATGTCCAACTCAGCAACCCCAGCCACCCCAGACTTTTCGTCACCGCCACTGAAACGGAGCAAGATCGTGCTCCTGGGTGACCAGAGCGTTGGGAAAACGTCGCTCATCACTCGGTCAGTCTGAACGCCTCGATTGTACCCTATGAATCGTTCGACCGTTGGCGTTACGGTCGCGTTCGCGCCCCCCGACCATATGCTCATCTCGTCCATGCTGTGGCCAGGTTCATGTATGACACCTTCGACAATACGTACCAAGCCACTATAGGGATAGACTTCCTGAGCAAGGCTATGTATTTGGAGGATCGGACAGTGAGGTTACAACTGTGGGATACTGCTGGACAGGTGCGCCACAAAACACACAGGGTACGCGGGTACTGCGTGTACTGACTATCGGACCTTGTGTACCCCGTAGGAGCGATACAGGTCGCTTATTCCCTCTTACATTCGGGATTGCTCCGTTGCAATCGTCGTGTTCGACATCACCCGTGAGCAACTACCACTCTCCACAAGCTGAACGACTTGGACCTGAACGTTACTTAGACCGGGCTTCCTTCTTGTCAACGTCTAAATGGATAGACGACGTGAGGTCGGAGCGGGGGAACGATGTGATCGTCGTGTTGGTGGGTAACAAGGCTGATTTGGCAGACAAACGGTGCGCATAAACAACCCCAACTGGGCGCGTCCACTAAAATTCTTACGCCTCATAGGCAAGTGACCCTAGAGGAAGCCAACACTAAAGCGACGGAACTGAACATCATGTTCATGGAGACATCTGCGAAAGCCGGGCATAATGTCAAGAGTTTGTTCAAGAAGATTGCTATGTCGTTGGTTGGTATGGAGAAGGACAACGAGGCCACAGAACAACAAAACACAAGTACGTGCGGTTCGCTCCTTGCACTTGACCGGTGCTGACCATATTTCCCTCCCACCAGAAATCGATGTCACAACACCAGCTAACAACGACGTGCCTGACGCCTCGCAGTGTGCCTGCTGATGCCCTGTCCCCTCACATGTAACCTAGATATTCATGGTGTATAATTCCCATTGGTTTCGAGTGCAGAAACTTCTTGGTCCCTTTCCACTACCCCCGGTTCATCATGTTGCCAGCACCCTTGGGGTGAGTATCAGTATACCTGGCCCAGCTTTCGTCCTTCTGCCGCTTCTCTTCTTGTTTTTCTTCGCCAAAAATCGTCCCGTCATTCTCCGCATCGAGAGCCAGCCTCTCTGACGCGGTGAGCTCTTGTTCTGACTGGGGCCTACACCACAATTGTCAAAGATCGGTGGGTCAACCTGTCTGTCGCAGAACTTACCCTCCGCCTGTGATGACGTTCCCTCTTTGTCGCTCGATCTCCAAGTACTGGTCGATTGACATGGTGGGAAGGCGGTGATCCGGTCGGAACACCTCTCCTTGGAGGCGAGCCCTATCGGTTGCACCTCCAGGAAGGATTGTGAACGGCCTCAGGGGCTAAAAGATACGTAAGGAATGACCAGGGGATGCGGGGCCGGGAAGCTACCTTCCCGCTTTGGTCGAGCAGTGGGCCACGGTCATCGACGGTGTTTGTCGGTGGTGGTGCGTCCAATCGCCACGCATCCGCATCCCTCTCAGCAATCGTATGCGGCCTGCTCTCGGGTGAGGGTGGCGCGTTGCGGAGGAGTTCTATCTCCTGGTCGAGGCTATCCAATTGGCTCCACGCCTGGATCCAAAACAGCCGGAGGAGGTGGATAGACAGTTCTCGCACGTGTTCATCCCATTCGGATTCATCGTCCTCATCTCCTGCACCGGTCCGAGGCAAGAGAGATGCGATGTGGTCGAAATCCGTGGATTCGGATGGTGCTGGCTTCTGCCCTTGCTGTTTTCTGATCTCCTGTAGGAATCGGAATGAGTGTTAGGCGGTCATACGACGAATGGTATCGACGGACGTTTATCTTACTCCGGAATTCTTTCTCCTGTTTGTACTGGTTGATCTTGAGCTCTCGTTGCTTCATGGGATCCGCGATTTTTGTTGACCGTTTGGAGTAGAGTGAGTTCAGCGATTCCGGAACGATCTCGTAGGTGTGGAGACCCTTGTGGAAGTCATGGTACTGGTCCTGTACACAAAAACGTCGTAAATGAGCGTTATGGCATAGATGGCGCGACGTACCTGTATAGATCTTATCCGAGCCATGCGCTCCTGCCTCCCATTCGTGCGCACCCGGTTCTCGACCTCAGCCAGAACATAGGGGACAAAGAGGAAAGGTAAGTTTTTTGTGGGAATGTCCTCCAAAGTTTCGTTTGGGCTGAACAGCGAGAGGAGCTCGACCCTCTTCGCGATCTCCCTCAATGTCTCGAGAATTCGGCTTAGTAAGGCCTATAAGTTTCAAAGCTGCACCTCAGTGTACATTGAACGAGCACAATGATAAACAGGGGAAAGGTGACCTGCGTATTATCCTCGATTGTCGGCAGGTTCGAAGCCTTGCTTGCGTCGGCGAGGGCATTTTTGAACAGGTTAGTGAGAGAGGAGTCGGGGTCCATGATCAAAAGTTCAATCGGTCATGTGACCGGCACCGCGCTTCCGTCGTCCCCCCCACTCAGCGCCAACGCGCTCGTTATTGTATTCGCCGCTTTCGCGACTGCTCGCGCTTGCCCGTCCTTCCGCATCTCTCGAAACCGCTGCTCAAGTCATGTCTAAGCGACCAATGCCCCCCCGGGGTGGCGATAATCTGGAGAAGCGGAAGAACCCTCCCCAGTCGGTGAATCAGTTGCCGACCCAGGTTGCTGCGCGAGATATCCCCATATATTTGAGGAAACAGCCGCTCCTTGACCCCGAAGCGTTTGTTTACGTTGAGGTGGCGATTGTTTGGCCAGATTCTGGAAGGGTCTCTCTTGTGGACGTACGGATGACCGAAGCCAAAATCAACCCGGCACGGTTCTCTGCATTCTTCACCGGAGATTGTGCTGGTTTCCTCCACAGCGTGAAATCCCGGGATAAGATTTGCCTATATCTGTCGGAGGCAACAATGCACGAGGAGGAGCAGTGCAAGCAAAACACGCTCAACCTCCCCTTCGCCCTGACTTACGACAAGAGATGTCGACTGAGGAGTGTGGAAAAGGGTATGGTGGGCTCCTCCATCACTTTCCCCACACGTATGTGACCTTCAATCTCCCTGGTGCTGTAAGGTGATTGATACTTGGGTAAAGCGAAAGAAAAACGAGCAACATCAGCGAAGACGAAGCGGCGGCCACTCGCGCGAAAGGAGACCACTTCCTCTGTTCCCGAAGAAACGCCCCCACAACTGAGCCCTGCCCCCCTTGGTAGTGCCACAGAAATACCGCATCGGCCCGACACTGCCCCCGCGGAAATATGGTCCCTCCCTGGGGACAGATACCCCACTCCCCAGCCCGAGGCTGGGCGCCGCACCAAGTGGCGCTCCCGAAAGCGGAGGAAGAGCAGACCTCAGCAAGAGGATCGGGAAGCCTCGAAGTTACAGCAACCGTCAGATCCCACTCCCGAGAATGTGGACCAGGCGACGGAGCCGGATGATGTGGTGGTCGTCTCCTCGAAAATTCCTGGAGATAGTCCAAATTCACCCAAGGGGGAGATAATCGACCTCACAATTAAAGAGGAATCACCCCCTATGACCCCTATCGCCCCTGTGCAAGTTCCGGGACAGAACGAGGGTGCCCCGAGTCTCAAGGCCGGTTGCGTGCGTTTTGTGGTGTTTTGTATTTGGGGGTTCTCTGACGACAAATTAGGGCTCGTTCCTACCCTTGAGCGCTATATCACGTTCCACAGACATCAGGAAGTTGTACTCAACCATCGGCGTGGTGACTAATGCCCGCGCCGTGACAGAAACTAGGACTAAAGGTATTCCAGTCCGTTCCCTGTCTTGACCTCTGGCACGCGAAACTGATGTACACGCGACCCAGAGCTATCACAGCGTATCCATCTTTCTGACCCATCCTACCCCAGTGCGGAGGATCCAGCCGCAAACCCAATGGGCCACGGAATTACAATGTTCGCAAAGCGCTATAGGGAGTGGCTTCCGTCCCCAAAGGAAGGTGACATTCTCATCTTGAGAGGCATTAAGCAAGTCAAGGTTTGTCAGCATTTCCCGCCCTTGTGCACCTCGCCAAACCTCCTGCTGGTAGAATCATCAGTTCGGAGACCACGGTTCAGTGATTTTTGGGGATAAACTCAAGTGGGCGATATACGACCCGGTTTCAGAGTCTGTTACGCACGGCGACCTTGGCGACGCTCCACGGGAGTCCGGAGCTGACGACGGGAGGGGGACCGTGATAAAACCCTTCTACGAGCCCGAACCTGGCGACCTTCTATATTGTAAGCGGCTATCGGAATGGTGGAAGACCACCGAAAAAAAGAGGGCGGAAGGGCACGATCCAGCTGTCCAGTGTGTCAACCTCTCAACGCGGAGAATGAGCCATCGGGTACATCGGTTGATTTGCGACACAGACCACGAATCCGAGCCTGGCGGGTACTTCGATTGCACGGTTCAGGTAACATTTTTCCCTACACATCCCAAGATAGCGTATCTCAGATCATTTGGAACAGGTGCTGCAGGGCTTCAAAAACGACAACGGAGTTTACAGCCTCTACGTCACAGACTTCACCAAGAATAAAGGTCTGCTTATCACCGACAAGTGGCCCGGGCGAAAGGATATGGTTCTGAAGATCGAGATGTGGGACGCCGCCGCCTCCAGGGGTCCAAGCCTCAAAAACAGAGGGTACTACCTGCTTGAGAACTGCCGTATGCTGGACCAAGAGGGATACCTGCAGGGAAAGATAGTGGAACCAAAGATACGAGAGCTATCGAAGGAGGACGAGAAGGACATGGCAGATTCGAGGTTCGCAGAGCTCCTCAGGTAAGTGATTCCATACTTCCTCGCGGCCGCCATAAACTGAAAGACCTGCAGGAGAGAGGGAGAATTCGAAAAGGGAAACGACCTACCGATGATGTTGGAGAATGCGCCTGACGAATCATTCTTCACCTGCATTGTTGAGGTACGTGGGTGAGGTTCGCATTGTTGATCACAAAGGTGAATATTTTGATAGCTCCTGGACAGGACCAGTGACGGGAGCGATATCTTCCTTCATGTGACGGACTACACCCTAGTGCCAGAGATTTTCAAATCCGCGTTTTCCCAGGAGCCGAAATTTGAACATCTCAGAGGGCGCGTCGTCAAACTTCGGGTCAGAGGACCACTAGTGGAGAGGGCGTCAAGCATGCCGATGGTCAATTCGTACTACCGCCTCGAGAAGCTGCGTTTCTGGCAGACAGGAGAAACCTGGGCTTGTGATATCAAGGGTAATAACGGGAAGATTGAGAAGCTCAATCCCGCAAACGCGGAACACAATGGGATGGTGGAAATTAAGAGGTGCGCCACGCCTCAGAAGAAGCTTACGCCGCGTTGACCATATTATAGACGTAAGAAAGAGCTGGGATCATCTGTGACCGGGTCTGGCACTGCTTCGAGGGCTCGCTCGCTCATGACAGATCCTGGGGGGAGACAACTCGACGTCACCACGGGGAGACCCACAGGAGGCCAGATGGGACCTCCAACGGTGTCTGTGTTGCCACCGAAGGAAGAGCTACCAACCTGCTTCGAGGTAAAGGCGAAGATTTTGGACTTCTATCCGATTGCCTTGGACGAAGAGGATTGTTTGTTACGCGTGTGCGGTGATTGCGAGAAATTGTAAGTTCCATGGGTCATCTTTTCCCATTCGTCCGTGCCCACCCACCACACTGTCGAAGGATCGCAAAGACTGCAGAGTCGTGCTTGAGTTGCTCGAGCATGGTTCACCAGGCGCCTGTAGTGTTTCGTTACTCACTTTTATTCATGCTGGGCGTGGAAAACGGGGAAGAGCTCGTGGCAACAGTTGGGAACATTGACGTAGGCCCTATTTCGATGATCAGTCAACAAAGATTATCGAATGATCCTGATCCGATCCAAACAGAACGGACTAACCGGTGGAATAAACGGCCAAGATGAGGACGACGCATTACACCAGCTGAAAACGATGCTGAAGCCACTGGTCGGTAACTTATTCAAGATTCACGGACATTGGCTTCGTCAAGAAGAGGTGGATCTCCAGGTTGATGCGCCCTTGGTAAACTTTAAGCTCAATGCTTGGGTAGAAGAATGGGACGGGAAGGGAGACGTTGTGCGATATGCTGTTCAGGATGTCACACCCTTGTAATTTGTCGCGGTTCACACGCACATGCAGTGTATGTTGTTTCGCCGGTGATTGATATGCATAGTTTGCGTGCGACATCCGCCTCATGGTGATAATTGTGTGACACGTATTGCCCATTGCTTGGCCCCGATCAAGAAAAAGCCAGCGGTGACAACCGCACTTCCACTCTCCCCTTCCCATCCTTTGCGCTCCTTCCTTCGCCGACGAGGATGCGTCTCCCACTAGCTCTGGTCCTACTTTTCTCACACTCATTCGTTCTGGGGGCACGGCCAACCAAGCGCTTCTATCAAACCCATGACTACTACGTATTAGAACACGACCCCCACGCTGGGGCTTCTCTAGAAGATTGTGCTCGGGCGTTGGGAGTGGAGGTCATCGAGCAGGCAGGAGAGCTGGTCAACCATTGGCTAGTACGGATACCGAAGCGTATGCAGAGGCGGGACGGCGTGGATGTCGTTTTGTCGTCTCTGAAGTCGTTGCGATCGCTGGCATCAGAAAACCCTTCGTTTTCAGCACGGTCGGCACCGGATCCACACGCAAGGGAACTCTCTTCTTCAATACGGTGGTTAGATCGACAAGAGCTTCGCCAGCGTGTGAAGAGAGCCCCTCCACCGATACGACCGGACACAAACTCCTCCAACTCCATAGAAGCCGTCGCAGAGCGTCTGGACATCCACGACCCCACATTCCCTCAGCAATGGCACCTAGTAAACACACAATATCCTGAACACTCAATGAACGTCACTGGTCTCTGGGACTTGGGCTTTACAGGAAAAGGTGTTATTTCTGCCCTCGTCGATGACGGAATTGCCTACGAACACCCTGATTTGGCTGCCAACTTCGTGTGTTCTATTCACAAGTTCTATTTTTCCTAGCCACTAATGCGAGCGGAATGACAGTGGGCCAAGGGCTCTCACGACTTCAATGGGCACGAAGACCTCCCTACCCCCAAACTGTTTGACGACCATCACGGGACTCGCTGCGCCGGCCAGATCGGTGCTGTTAAAAATGATGCTTGTGGCGTGGGCATCGCCTGGGACTCCAAAGTCGCTGGAATTCGGATATTGTCTGGGCCCATCACCGATATTGACGAGGCCGCCGCTCTTAATTTCGGCTTCCAGGAAACCGCAATCTACAGCTGTAGCTGGGGACCCCCAGATAATGGCAGGGCGATGGAAGCTCCCGGTTATCTCATTGAAAAAGCCATCGTGAACGGTATCACCAACGGGCGTGGTGGGAAAGGCTCCGTTTTTGTTTACGCGAGTGGAAACGGAGCACTCCATGAGGACCAGTGCAACTTTGACGGTTATACGAACAGCATCTATTCCGTCACCGTATCCGCCGTTGACCACCAGGGTCTTCATCCGTACTACTCGGAACCTTGTGCTGCAAACTTGATCGTCGCTTACAGTTCTGGAGGTGGCAAACACATCGTCAGTAATCTACACAACCCCTACCTCACGTATTCACCCTGGCGATAGGTCACGACCGATATCCGCAACGGGTGCTCATCTTCACACGGGGGGACGTCCGCCGCGGCTCCCAATGCGGCTGGCGTTTTCGCGCTTGCGCTGGGTGTTCGGTAGGTCCCGAAGCTACCGTACCGAAGGAGGAATGGCTGATTACTATCCAGACCCGAGTTAACATGGCGTGATATCCAACACCTCGCCGTTAGGACCAGCAAGATCATAAACCCCAACGACCCAGACTGGGAAAAAACCGCTTCTGGCCGGCTCTTCAGTTACAAATATGGTTACGGGGCTCTGGATGGATACACGTACGTCACGGAGGCCCAAAAGTGGCAGCTCGTCAAGCCACAAGCTTGGATGCACCTTCCTGCCGTCCAGATCTCTGGAGGTACCATGGATGACGAGTTCGAAATGAGCGGAGGGGAACCGATCGGCCCTGGAGGAGTCTCTAACAAGATCACCGTCACCGCCGATGCCTTGAAGGAACACAACTTCGAAACCCTGGAACATGTCACCGTCAGAGTTTGGATCGACCACTCGAAGAGGGGTGATGTATCTGTGGAGTTGTTGAGCCCCAACGGAATCAAGAGCGCGCTTGCCGCACCAAGGGCAGGCGACATAGCCGACACTGGTTTCCAGGGTTGGAGGTTCATGACCGTCAAACATTGGTACGTTACGTCCACTCCCCTCTCTTGTCCCGCGCTCATCTTGGATGCAGGGAAGAGAACCCTATTGGAGAGTGGACGATCAGGGTCTTCGACAAGCAGGAACCCGGACATAATGGGAAGTTCTTAGGTTGGAGTATGAGCCTCTGGGGCTCCGTCATCGACCCTGCCCACGCCAAGGAATACATCGTTCCTCACGTCGAACACACCCTTCCGCCAGACCTTGAAGCTGAGGATCCCGACCACCCTGTTACAACAAAGGTTCACCCCAAGCCCACTGCCCATCTCCCTGGTGACCACGGCGAGGCAGAAGGAGAGGCGACCAAACCCGCGTTCCCACAACACACGAGCACCTCCACATCTACGACCTCGACTTCCACCGGAACGATGGTGCCGACTGTCGATGAGGGTCTGACTTCCCAGTTGTCGAACCTGTTTGGTGAACGGGGTTGGATATTTGGTGCTGGTGCCGTTGTTATTCTTTTCGGAGTTGGTGTTGGCATCTTCTTCTGGAGAAGGGCAGTTAGGAGGAGACAGAACTACACATCACTCCCTTCCGACGAAGTTGCGATGAGTTCCATTCGTCGTGGACCCACCGGACGCACCAGAGAGCTATATGACGCTTTCGGAGAAGTTTCGGAAGACGAAGGTGACGTTGATGAGCGCACTGGACTCCGCGGTGATCGTGACACCAGAGGCGGACTTGGGTTCCACGCTGGTTTCTTGGACGACGACGACCCTCAGTCCGCGGCAACTCCGCTCAATGGTGCAGCTCCATACAGGGATGAACCCGTTGACCAACCCCGTCGTGGCAGGACTTCACCAGGGACGGACGAGAGTTGGGAACACGCCTCCCAGGCCCGGTAATCCATTACTATAACCTTGTTTTCTTTATCCTAGTTAATACTCTGGGGGCGTACGATACAATTATTTATGATATACAAATAACTCGTGGACACGAATCTAGCCTATGTGGGAGGTTTGAACTTCGTGACAAGCCGTAACAACCGTGACAAACGCGTCTTACCTTGAACGTCAACTTGGCGCGTCCACTCGCGACTTAACGCCTCCCCCTACGTTCACCATGTCGCTACCGGTGGTTAACCTCGGGATCAACTACGGAAGTGACAAGGGTAGGTCACTGCGGTGTTCTACCACGGGAAACCTCATTCTGAACACCCCCAACAGAACTGATCACCAACTTCTTGTCGACATTCAAGGGCAAGACAGAGGAGGTGACTGCTGGACTGGCTGATATTCACCTGGATGATGCCCTACCATCGGAGACCGTTGGGTTGAAGTACATGAAGCAACTGGTTTGTCGCGGTTGACTCCTGCATCTCCTTGTGGCTGATGGACATCCTAGCAACAAATAGCCAATCGGGAGCAGGATATGCTTCTCATAGACCTGGAGGACCTGGCAGAGGTTCGTACCATACTTCCATACGTCCTGCTCGCTTAATAACCAACCAAACCCAATCAGCAAGACCCAGATGATCTAGTCGGCCGAATAGAAAAGAACTCAAAACGCTACACGGGTTTATTCTGTGATGTTGTTGACGCGTTGATGCCTGTTCCGACAAAGGATATCAGTGAGCATGATGAGGTCATCGATGTTATCCTCCACCAGAGGCGGGAGAGGAACGAGAGGATGCAGGGGGAGAGATCGGACGGAGTGCAGGAAGGATTCCCAAATCACCTACTGCGGAGATAGTGAGTAGGGAGTTTTGTCACGCTATCGACTCTGGTTCTAATACGACTCTAGCTACCTCTATTTCAAACCTCTACCCGAGCGCGCCCCCATGGCCGTGCGGGAGGTTAAGGGAGTTCACCTCGGAAGGCTGATCACGGTGCGGGGGATTGTTACTCGAGTGTCAGAAGTCAAACCGCTTCTCCTTGTCAACGCGTACACCTGCGACGTCTGTGGTTCAGAGACCTTCCAGGAGGTGTCCAACAAACAGTTCACACCGACTCAAGATTGCGCGAACGCGGACGAATGCAGGAAGAACGGTATACATGGCACGCTGCATATGCAGACGAGGGCCTGTCGGTTTGCTCCCTTCCAGGAGGTGAAAATCCAAGAAATGGTAAACCGGTCCCATTCTGGGTGGCTATCCATATTGATGAGACGCAACTTTGGTATTAGACAGACCAAGTCCCCGTTGGTCACATCCCTCGGTCCATGACTATCCACCTACAGGGTAGCCTGACGCGGAAATTGAGTCCTGGCGACGTGGTACACCTCGGAGGTATTTTCCTCCCTGTTCCGTACACGGGCTTCCAAGCCGTTCGCGCTGGCCTCCTTACCGACACCTACCTCGACACACACTACGTGCATCAACTGAAGAAGCAGTACGACGACATGGAGGTCACACCTGCGATTGAGCGGGCCCTGTGGCAACTTAAAAACGATCCAGCCTTGTACCAGAAACTAGCGCAGAGCATCGCGCCGGAGATTTACGGTCACACAGACGTTAAGAAGGCTCTGCTATTGTTGTTGGTCGGAGGTGTGACGAAGGCCATGGGTGACGGTATGAAGATTAGGGGTGACCTTAACATCTGCCTGATGGGTGACCCCGGCGTTGCCAAATCACAGTTGTTGAAATACATCTCGAAAGTAGCTCCACGTGGTGTTTATACCACTGGAAAGGGTTCTTCGGGTGTTGGTCTGACTGCTGCAGTCATGAAAGATCCAGTAACTGACGAGATGGTGTTGGGTGAGTTGGCGTTTTTCCAATCTCCCATATTTTGTCCCGCTCAACGCTCGCTCAGAGGGTGGCGCTCTTGTACTTGCTGATAATGGGATCTGCTGTATCGACGAATTCGACAAGATGGAAGAATCGGACCGAACCGCCATCCACGAAGTCATGGAACAACAAACCATCTCAATTTCCAAAGCTGGTATCTCCACGACTTTGAACGCGCGTACATCGATTCTTGCAGCCGCCAATCCTCTGTACGGACGGTACAACACCAAAATATCACCAGTGGAGAACATTAACTTGCCGGCAGCCCTGCTATCCCGTTTCGACCTTTTGTTCTTGATCCTTGACCGACCATCCAGAGACGACGACGAGCGGCTTGCCCAGCACGTTACCCATGTGCACATGCACAATTGTCACCCTCCCCTCGAGCACGAACCGGTAGATCCCGTGTTGATTCGGTATGTGACCCTAACGGTAGTTGAAAAGGGGACTTACTCAGATGCGCCGCAGTCATTACATCGCCCTCGCCAGGCAGCGGCGACCTACCGTGCCACGACACGTTTCGAGCTATGTCGTCGAGTCCTACGTCAAGCTTCGAAAGGCCTCTAAAGACGAGTCTGAACAACGAAAGGCCCACACGTATACCTCCGCACGTACCCTCCTGGGAGTCCTCCGTCTTGCCCAAGCCTTAGCCCGGTTACGTTTTGCGAACGTCGTCGAGCAGGCTGACGTCGATGAGGCTCTGCGACTGATGGAGGCCAGCAAAGAGACTCTCTTGGAAGATGAACAGAGGGAGGATGGTGCTGGGGGGGACAGATCTACTGCCAGCAAGGTCTACCGCCTCATTAGGGACATGTTTGATAAGGGTAAGAAAGGAGGAAAGCGGCGCTTCGTGCGGAAAAAGAGGTTCGGAAGGGGTCCAGATAGGGAACGGGATTATGACATGGACGTTGACGCTGACAGTGAAGACGAAGATGAGGGCACGTTATCCATGGTTGACGTCCGTGCCCGAGTTCTGGCGGCTGGGTTTACAGAAATGGACCTGATGACCACTATCACCGAGGTAAACAAACTTTTTATTCTTTCTCAACAGAGTACTCACTAACGTATGCGGAATTCAACAGTACGAAGGATTAGAAATTCTCATGCGAGCCGCAAACGGTACGAAGTTACAAATCATCAACAGGAGTTGAGGCTTTGTTGTCGACACACCCTCATCTCATCTGTCCACCCACGACGTTCTTGTATTACTCTGCCTTATTTTGTGCCTTGCTTTCTACGGTCATGTCCACGTCGTTGTCTATCCCCAAGGAGTATCCATATTTTTTTTCGCATCCCCCCGGGTAAAGTAATCTAATTGGTTACGAAACATGGCTGAACAGTGTGGAGGACCCGGCGGTGCCATGCCACAAGGTTTGCCACGCGGGTGACTTCGAGCCGGATTTGGTGTGGGGAGGAGAGAATGGAATGCAAGTATGCGAACACGAGGGCGTCCAAAGCTGTGGGTTTGCTGTAGGTCTGGTTAGGTTGTGGCAAAGGGAAGGGACAAGGAGACAGACCTAGACCCCAGGAGCCACCTGTCCTCCCCCAACCGTTCGGAGAGGGCCTTTACTGCGTTCTTGTATTCGGCGAAAACACCCGGGACATCCACCTGAATCCCATATGGGGGCAAAATTGAGCTCAAACCGCTGAAAGGAGCGAAGGGTTGAGCGAAAATAACACTGAGGGAATGGGTGGGCGGGCGGAAGGAAGGAGGAGAGGTGAGTTTGCTGAGCAGGGCATTCGGGGGTTGTGCCAGAATCTGCGACAGGGTTAGGGTACGTTGGGAGACATAAGCATGTTGGACGGACCACGGCGGCATGAACTGTGCCCTCGAGCAAGGATATCCACGCCTCACTTTCGAGTTTCGCTTCCTCGTCATTGAAACCATCCAGGCCATCTACTGGGACCTGGGTATCAACCCACCCCGGGATCAGCTTGGAGTCCAGTAGCTCATAGTCTGCTGCAGCCTCAGAGTACGTGCAGAGATTCGGCAGGTGGCCATCAATCCCAGCACTTGGAGGGAGATCCCATCTTACTGCTATGCTCGGCAGACCACGCAGAGCAATGTACGTCTGCCATTTGAGACACTCTATGTCGGAGCTGAGGAGGTTGGAAGACGGATCAAAAGGCGGATGAATCCAGAGCGTTGGCGATTTCGAGCAGTTCTCGCGCTCCCTAGTCCGGATGGCTGGGTGTGTGTAGAGAGGGAAGAGAGCGAAGAAAGCCTTGAGCGGAGGCGGAATTGGGATCACGCTCGTCATGGGGGGAGAGTGAACTTGGGATTGTCAACGGACGCGGGTTCGTGTATCGATCACGTCCTGGCACCTGGTCGACCTAACGTCGATGTCTCCCTGAGCTGAATACGCCTCCCTCTCCATGTCTGACAACGGTTCCATCTCTTCTCTCCCCACTTCGCCTCTCACCGCAGTCCCGGACTCCCCCACCAAGCGCATTCGTAAACTCCCATGGGACAATCAATCGCGGAGGGGTCCCAGCAGCGTCATATCGGCGACCACGGAAGGGAATGGGGACCCCTTTGGCCCGGCGAACCTCCCCTTCAGCTTCTCTTCGACTTCCCTTGTGCTTTCGGCTGTTCCACAGGAATGGAGCAGTAGCAAACATGGCTTTCACGGTACGTGGCCCTCCAGCCCCGCACTAACTTCGGTTCTTACACCGTCTATAGCGATATCTACGGTCGTGAATAACCCTCACAAACGATCCGCTCCTCCGAAAGCTCACGCGCCAGTTCCCGTCGTCACTCCAGTCGTCCTACCCCGACCGAATCGCAAAATCCTCGATCAATACGCTCAGAACGTTGCCTCCGACTGGAACCAACTCCTGCAGAGCAGGCTGAACGTCGGCGGACAATCGGAAGGCTCGTTGAACGACATACCGGGAGCATTCCAACGGGCTGGGAAGGAACTTCCCCCTCTAGACTCGGTTCCGTCGGTCTTCTTTGACCCGGAATTCAGTTTGGGGAACCCTCGCACGTTCCGTACGGTGACAGGCCAAGAAGAGGACCAACACGCGCTGGACCCTGCCTCCCTTGCTTATTCCCTTCCCCTAATAGAGAAACTATCTCACCACGCCGACACTCTCGAACAGCACCTCGTCCTCGAAGTCTCACTCCGGTCTTCGTCATTCTTCGCTGCCTTGCACAACTTACAGGACTTACAGACCGAGTCTGAGCGGTGCACTCATCGGATCACACAATTGAAGTCGATGTTGAAGGAGGTTGACGACAAGCATGCGAAACGCGGGCTGGAAATCGTTCGCGCTGAACACAAGCTTCGAAACCTCGAAGCAGTCAAATCTGGTGTGCGAATGGTAGCAGGTGTGGTGGAGATGACTGGTGTAATCAAGGGTCTGGTCGGCGCAGGGCAGTGGGGAGAGGCTTTGACTGTACTCGAAGAGATTCACAATCTCTGGGACGAGAATTCGAGATCCCACCCCCCTGTCTCATCGCAAGTCAACCCAACAGCTACTCGGCAAACAAATCCAGAACGAGCCCTTTCTCCCGTACAAGAATCACCGCGTATAGAAAACGACATACCCCTTCCTCTGAGTTCGCTGTCCAAAACTCCAGATACCGGAATTCCCCTTTCATCACTACGAGCGTTCTCATCCCTACCGGAACACCTACGGACGTTGACTCTCGAGATCGCCTCTTCACTAACCTATGAATTGGTGGAAGTACTACGGCTCGATCTCGTCGAACGCATACGTGAATCGCCCATTCACGAAGTAGACCAGTCGTTGAAAGACCGACTACGACCACTTTTGCAAGGGCTCCTCCGCACGAAGTCACTCAGAGAAGCAACGCTGTCGTGGAGAGACGTGGCTCTTGCAGAGGTGCGAAATTGCGCCAAGCCCGTAAGTCATATCCTACCTCTTCCACTATTCGTGTTACGATCCATACCTGCAGTTCGTAAGTTTCCCAGAGCCAGCGGAGGAAGCCCCCGATGTGGCTCTTGTTCCTGAGTGAGTACAGTTTCAATACGAGTCACCTTTTGATTAAACTGCAGCCAGTAACGAAGAAGTCCAAACGATGCGCTCCAAATCCCACGAAGAGTTCATGCAATTGTTGCGCTCGATGTTCGTGACCCTTCTGAAATGTGTCGAAGGGTCACAACGGCAGAACGCAGTATTTATCGAAGTTCTAGAAGCCGTACAGTCCGTTCGTATGGTCTCCCAGATTCCTACCGCTGACTAACCCTCCTAATAGATCACCCAAGTATTCTGTCGACGCCGAACCCATACGAGAAGAATTGGCTGATGTTCTTTCGTCGATGACGGAACTCGCCAACATCCGGGCGTCTGTTGCTATCAGCGCCCGCTCTGAGCAACATACCTCACTGTCTTTGCCAGACTTCCTCGACTTATTTAACCATTCGTGGAGCTTTGTGCTCAAGTGTGAGGTCATCTGTCGTAGGATGATCGTCGGTCTCCGTGGTGTCGTTGTCAGTCAGGTATGTTGGACGCCACACCAACCATTCACGTTCTCATTGTTGACGCAAAATAGGCGAAATCGTTCCTTCAAGCGTTCCACCAAGACCGAATATCACGTTCGGCGAGGCTAGTCGAGGATGAGCAGTGGAATCCATCAGAAGTTCCACAAACCGTGCAACGCTTGGTTAAGACCATCATCGAAGCCGCAGTCCGCGACCCACCGGAACTAGTCGTTGGAAGGGATCCCCCAGTACCATCCATTCCAAATACGCCCACCGTGGCCGATACCCCCTCATCGCCCACCACCACCCGGGCTAGCAAACACCTTCGTGTCGAGGGGATCAGCTACTTCGCAGTGTCCGCTACACTCGAAACCCTTGCCCTTCTGCTGGATTATTTTAAGATCATCATGAATCTGTCGATGTTGACGACAGACACCATGAGCAGGATTATCGAGTTCTTGAAAGCGTTCAACTCGAGAACCTGTCAGGTAGTCCTCGGTGCCGGCGCTATGCGGTCTGCGGGTCTGAGGGTCATCACGGCTAAACACCTTGGTATACTTGATTCAACTCCACAAGAGGGTGTGTCTACTGACGCCCTCACCACAGCACTTGCATCTCAATCATTGTCTATCGTCATCGCACTCGTCCCGTACGTTCGGGAAACGTTCAGGAGGCACTTGAGCACCCACCAGTCAGTTATGCTGACGGAGTTCGACCGGCTTAAGAGAGTATGGACGGTCCTCCTCAAATTCAACACCCACCTTGCTCAATCACCCGTTTGTTCAGGACTACCAAGAGCATCAGAACGAGATCCACGCGAAACTTATCGCAATCATGGGTGACCGGTTGGCAGTACACATTAATTCATTGCAGGCAATAGACTGGGATACTCCTCCCACAAACCCTGGGATCAACGACTATATGGAAGTACTTGTCAAAGAAACCGTCACACTCCATAAACTGTTGTCCCGTTATTTATCGGTCCCCGTAGTAGAGGTCAGTATCGCTCCTCTGGTGGGCTAAGGTGAGGCTGACAACCCCCTTCTCTAGTACGTAATGTCACAGGTCCTGGCCTCGATAAACCACAATCTTCAAGAGGAGTACACCGCCACCAGGCTTCCGAACCAAGAAGCAAAGGACAGACTTCTGGCGGATGCGCAGTTCCTGCACGAGAAGCTCTCCGCGCTCAAAAACATCGCCGGCGCATCAACCGTGATGTTGCTCACGGTGGTCTCAGAAAAGGTTCCGGCTAATGCTCCGAAGAGGGTTCCGGCAAACCAGCGCATCAAGGGTATGCTGTCTGGATCAAATAGCAGCCCGCGGGAGGAGACGACTCCCACTACCCCCCAGCCACCAATGGGGAGCGTTTCTCCCTCCCCAGCTCCGACTCCAACCTCACCTCAGCCAATGTTATCATCCCCGCCGGTGTCCTCTCCGACAAACGGGATTAACCCCAACAGCAGACCAACAACCCCAGTCCCTTCGCCCCCGTTACCTCCACTGCCATCGCAACCCCCACACTCGGCCTCCACCACCCAACCCAATGGAGTAAATGGGCACTGAGGTGGCTCGCAGGAGGTTTATACATTTATCACGCCACGATCTGTACATAGTACTGTGCTCTGTTTGGTAGAGTTGTC
>Ga0307509_10002532_pt1 | contig 29456 bp, 41 predicted proteins | sample 10_EM_MG_FD_202245 | JGI IMG/M metagenome (GOLD analysis project Ga0307509, IMG submission 202245) | Populus trichocarpa ectomycorrhiza microbial communities from riparian zone in the Pacific Northwest, United States - 10_EM | ecosystem: Host-associated > Plants > Roots > Unclassified | place...
CGAGGTTTTTTTTCCGGCGGCAGAGAGGAGGGGGAAATTTCTCACGGTGGCTGGTTGGGGGCCCGACCTTTTATCTTTAATCCTCTCGCGTGCGCGATCACGATCACGAGTCACAGTCACTCAAATGCTGAATGACCTCGTCCGCTCCCTCCAGTCCGGCGATTCCAGTGGACGTCCTCTCTCTTTGCGTTTTTATTTTTTATTTACTCATATCTCTACAGCTCTCGACGACTTTCACAACGCCGCCTTCTCCCTCTCCCCAGAACTGGCTGCCGGTTTTGACAAATTCATCCGAGATTGTCACAACAATCTCGCGACTGCCGACGATGTCTATCATCGTCGTCGACTCTACACCGACGCGTGCATCCTCAGATCCCTCTACGGTTCAGCGACCCCCGCTCCTGACTCTTCAGCCGTCGCGCAGGCGATAGAACACCTCGACATGGCCATCATCGTCGCCGGCGCTGCAGGTCCAGGTCGCCACGACATGATCCTCGACCTAATTCAGCGCATTCAGTCGGAACACATGTCCCTACTGCGACCGTCACCTCCCCCTGATGTGTCGTTATCAACCACAGCGCCATCCACTCCTGCGCCTGTTGCTGCCGCCCGGCAGCAAGTTCCGCGGTTCAGCGCCCCGCCATCTCTGGCTTCCTTTCAGCGCTCTATTGCTTCTCGTCCATTTATTGTGCCAGGTCACGCAGCTGACTGGCCAGCGCTGAACGAACATCCGTGGCATTCTACCCATTACTTACGGACAGTATCTGGCCCCGGACGCGTCGTTCCTGTTGAGGTCGGAAGCGACTACCGGACCGACGATTGGTCTCAGGAGATAATGGGATGGGACGACTTCCTGGCGTCACTCACCCAGCCATCTGACAAGGCATTGTACCTGGCGCAACACAGTCTTTTCCTTCAGTTTTCGAACATGCGGGAGGACGTGATCGTCCCAGACTACGTGTATTCGTGTCCGAACTCCTCAGATTCCTTCCCAGACTACAAGCCCCCGACAAACGATGAGCAGCTCGTTCTCAATGCTTGGCTGGGACCGAAAGGAACGATATCTCCGGCGCATGTGGCAAGTAATTTTCACATTAATCGATCACAGTCCCGACTCAAGTAAGTGCTACGCCCCAAAGGACCCGTACAACAACTGCTACGGTTTGTTTGACCCCCCTCGTCTTTATTCGCGATCTGACCGAGAGCATCAAGTCCAAGTTGTCGGCCGTAAGACCGTGTGGCTTGCACCACCTTGGGTATCTTCCGCATTATACACTATTTCCAAACACAACCCATCGATGAACAAGCACGTCCCTCAATTATCCAATACCTCCCAAATCGACGTCTTCGCCGCCGGGCTGTCGGACGAATTTCCCCGGTTTTGGGACGAGGTGGTACCGGAGGCTATGACAGCGACGCTTGAGCCAGGAGATTTACTTTTCTTTCCTCCTGGCTGGTGGCACGCATTTCGTAGTGAGGATGTGAGCTTTTCCGTCTCCATGTGGTGGTGATGTTCAGCGGGGGGCCGCACGTGCCGTTGATCGATGTCATCCTTGGTGTTTCCCGCAACGTCCGAGCTCTCGCACTGTTCGATACTCTTCTGTTCTTTCTTGTCTTTCCGCGTTCTGTATGTTAGACAGGTTCATCCGCCCATCAGTCGAGGAAATAAAGTTGGTTTCCCTGTTGCTCGGTTCCCCTCGTGATTGGGTCTGATGTTCTGTGATCTAGTGATGTCTATGCACGACTCTTCAAATCGACCTTGACGTTGTCCAAGCTGAAGGATGCAGTCATTGGTGGCAGACTACTAAAACCATCAGGTGACCCTATCGGTGTGGTAGGCCGGAGCATGATATGGAGGGTGTGTCAGATCACTTCGTCTGGTGCATCGTTCACTCATCCGATTGCGAGGAAAGCTCCTTCTGTGCGAAAACGAACCTTTGAAACCACCCGCACAAGATACCCCTACACTGTCTCTCGAGTTCTGGCAAGGCTTGCGGAAGGCGTATGTCGAGGCGCTATTAGATAACATGCAAGCGCCAGACGGAAGCTATCACGAAGGTCTCATCGTCCCTGGTGTTGAATCGCCTCCGAAGCCCAACCAAGCACCCGTAAAGAATTTGGACAAAAACAACCCCCTTAGCCTAGACACCGAGGTACGTCAGCTGTGGATGATCTCTCATACCAATTGACCGTGACTTCCAAAAGAATCCCTGGACCACTTGGTTTGCTTCTGTGGACCTTCGGAAAACTATTCTGCAAGACGTCGAGCGCACGTACGTCCGCAATTTTTTTTCCGGTTCCTTTCCTTGAACTGTTTCAGGTTCCCGGACGTGGGGTACTTCCGAGATCCAGAAGTTCAATCGGACCTCACAAACATCCTCTTCGTCTACTCTCTCCAGAATCCCGTCCTTGGATATCGCCAAGGAATGCATGAACTGCTGGCGCTCCTTTACTACGCATGTGACTTCGACTCCATCTCTGAAGAACAGGGAGCTCGCCTCAAAAACCGCGAACTGGGAGACCTCTTATCGCGGGCCTGGGTTACTGCAGACGCTTACACACTCTTTCTCGCGGTCATGCGCGGAGTTGGGCGTTGGTATGAATGGAGAGAGCCCCCGGCATCTTTACGGAAAGGTCCACCGCCACCCAACCCAGGGCCAGTCGACATTCGGCCTTATGTGGCCCCAATAGTGGAAGCCTGTAACCGCATACAGTCTACGTACCTGAAAAGCGTCGATCCCGATCTGTGGAAGCACCTACAAGCATCCGGGATAGAGGCCCAGATATACGGGATGTGAGTTCGTCTCCGCGCCGCTCATCTGGTGATTCACTCCGCGTCCGTAGCCGCTGGCTTCGCCTGCTCTTCACGCGGGAGTTCGGAATTCCTGACGCACTTCTTTTGTGGGATGGCCTCTTCGCCTGTGATCCTACTTTGGGGCTCGCAAAGTGGATCTGCGTCGCAATGCTCATACGCGTCAGAAACCAACGTTGGTCTCTTCGTTTATATACCACTTTCATCTCTGATGGGCCCCCAGTTATCCCCTCCGACTACAGCACTCAGCTCACCTTGCTTCTCCGTTACCCTCCCCCTCCTGTACACCAACTCGCCAGCTCGACCGCAAACGAGCAACCGTTTACCGCACACCATACCACGCTCCTCTTGCGACAAGCTTTGTCGTTGCAGATCGCGCCGACCGTAGCAACCGGTGCCTCTGTGGTTTATGAAAATCGTAATTTACTAAACATCGCTTCAGAGGTTCCCGAGCCACCCCCACCTCCAATGAAGCGTAGGGCTGAGCAAGGACGAACAACCGTGATAAACGATGGTCCTTTACGGATGTTACAGCGACCAATGCACGCTCGTTACGGGTCCTCTGGCTCGCTGGGACTTCCTGATATCGCGAAGAACATCTTCGACCGGAGCGAAAGTTTGGGAATTAACCGCACGGTCATGAATGCGGTCTCAGAGATCAAGGTAATGATCAGACATACGATGTGTGGAGCCACCCTGATTTAGCGGTTGGTTCCAGCGTAACTTGCCCGATCTATCTGCCTCCTTCAACCCATCGCAGTACCAACCAACTTCGTTCCAATTGCTCGATGGAAAACTTCCGGAACAACAATCCCCTTGGGAGACACGTTCGCGGTTTGAGGTCGAGAGGGAGGTGGCTGAGTTGAAGAAGTTGCAGCAAAAAATAGGGGATTCACTTGAGTGGATCCTTGAAACAATTTCTCAGGAAGAAGAAGGCGAACCGGCGGCCCTCAGGAAACAACAGGCCCTTGGATCCTTGGCGTACGCCAGGAGTGTTCTCAAAGGGTCTGTCCCAGCCGTTGATGACACCAGATTGTTCGATGAAGAGACACTCAAGACACGGATAGAGGCCCAGGAAGGGGTTTCAACTGGCCAAGGCTCGTCCCACGTTTCTGGGTACCCCGCTTCGCCTAGCAGCCCGCCGACTGCCGGGCGTGAAGCGCGAATGATCGTGACACCGAGGAATGACAATCCAGAGCGCCGACGTAGTTTGGGACATTCATCGTCCAGCCCTTCGCTGACCGACCTTTCCACTCGACTGTCTCCCGTTTTACCCCGTACGCCGTGGACCCACCTTCACGATAAAACAGTGAACACGTATTCATCCGCCGGATCCACCCCTCCCAAGCCGCAGCAGCGTTCCGGTTCGTCTTCCTCTCGGCCGACGCAGACCGAGACATCAGCGAAACCACCTGTTCAGCATGATCCATTGGGTGTATTGTAATTGTGTATTTGTAAGTAGGTGGTATATCTGCGAGTATCGTCGGACGGCATTCGGATTTATTATACATGTGATACTATTCGCTGGGCAAAGTCGGACCGGAGCGGGAGCACAACTTGATCGCCAGTTGTCCACACCTCCCCCCCTTACCACCAATTTCCCCTTGTTGCACCCCCGCCTCCAACTGGGTGTCGAAGGATGCTGAGAAAAACCCTCCCAGGTGCCTTGAGATCGGCAAAACGGAACTTCAGCAGCTCTGCTCCTACACGTCTCTTCGTCGGAACTGGGTCCGCCAGGGCTCAGACGGTGAAGGTGTGGTCGATTCTTTGTGAATAGTCCACCACGGAGGGTACCCCAGCTAATCTCTAGTCATGTAGTCCTGGGAAAGTGGCAAGTACCCCCTGATTGAGCACGAATACGATGCCATTGTCGTGTACGTTCCACGGCCTCGTGGTCTATGTCCCCGAGCGCCCCAACTGACGCGTTTCGTAGCGGCGCTGGAGGTGCTGGTCTTCGAGCTGCCTTTGGTTTGGCAGAGGCTGGTTTCAACACGGCATGCATCACTAAATTGTTCCCCACTCGGAGTCACACTGTGGCTGCCCAGGTGAGTTACACGCATCCGCCCACCCATTTTGGTGATCTAAACACGCACAGGGTGGAATCAACGCTGCACTCGGTGTGAGTTTTTTGGAGAACACAGAGTTCAATGCCTGACACGTGTTGCACCCCGCTAGAACATGACCGAGGATGATTGGAGATGGCATATGTACGACACGGTGGGCAGCAGCGTTCTGCGACTGCTTCACAGGCTTATCAAGTTCCCTTGAAAATAGGTCAAAGGTTCTGACTGGCTTGGTGATCAAGACGCTATCCATTACATGTGTCGTGAAGCTCCTGACACTGTTGTCGAGGTTAGTCGTCAAATTTGCGTGCGTCCCTGCATCACTTACAGGGGGTATGCAGCTGGAGCACTTCGGCGTGCCGTTCTCTCGTACTGTTGACGGCAAGATCTATCAACGGGCGTTTGGTGGCCAATCCCTCAAATTTGGAAAAGGCGGTCAGGCCTACCGTTGTGCTGCTGCAGCAGACCGAACAGGACACGCCATTCTGCACACACTCTATGGACAATCACTCAGGCACAACACCAACTTCTTCATTGAATACTTTGCCCTCGACCTCATCATGCAAGACGGCGAATGTGTTGGTGTCATTGCCCTGAACATGGAAGACGGAACCCTCCACCGTTTCCGTGCTCACAAGACCGTTTTGGCCACCGGGGGTTATGGTCGCACTTACTTCAGTTGCACGAGTGCGCACACCTGTTCTGGAGATGGTAACGCCATGGTTGCCCGTGCAGGTTTGCCATTACAGGATCTGGAGTTCGTTCAGTTCCACCCGACTGGCATCTACGGAGCGGGATGCCTCATCACCGAAGGTGAGTTCCGTTTCTCCATCGATGCAAATGCGTTCTTCATCCCCAGCCCAGGTTCGCGTGGTGAAGGAGGGTACCTTTTGAACTCTGAAGGAGAGCGTTTCATGGAACGTTATGCCCCCACCGCCAAAGATCTGGCTTCTCGTGATGTCGTCTCCCGCAGCATGACCATCGAAATTCGTGAAGGTCGTGGTGTCGGTCCCGAGAAGGATCACATCCTCTTGCAACTCAGCCATCTACCCCCAGAGATCTTGCACGAGCGTCTTCCTGGTATCTCCGAGACCGCCGCTATCTTTGCTGGTGTCGACGTGACAAAGGAACCGATCCCCGTGTTACCCACCGTCCATTATAACAGTAAGTTCCGTCACGCCCGCTTGCCATCCCTTTACTGAATAGCTCTAGTGGGTGGTATTCCAACCAAGTACACGGGCGAGGTTTTGACTATCGACGAGAACGGGAAAGACAAGGTTGTCCCGGGACTCTACGCTGCGGGCGAGGCTGCTTGTGTGTCTGTCCACGGAGCCAACCGTCTCGGAGCCAACTCCCTCCTTGATATCGTTGTATTCGGTCGTGCCTGCGCCAACCACATTAAAGAGAAACTGGCACCTGGAAAACCTCACAGAAAGATTCCCGAAGAAGCTGGTATTGAAAGTATCGAGTTCCTTGATCAGATCAGGAACTCTGATGGCCCCCTCCACACCTCTGAGATCCGCTTAAAGATGCAGAAGGCCATGCAGGCCGATGCCGCTGTGTTCAGGTAACCTCGGCTGTCATTCATTCGGTACATCTTGGTGCTAATGGAAATGTCCGAACAGAACTCAAGAGTCGTTGGACGAGGGTGTTAAAAACCTCAGAGAAATTTATAACACCTTCCCCCAGGTTGGCATTAAGGACAGGAGCATGATCTGGAACTCGTACGTGGTGTCCAGATGCACAGGAGAGCAATCACTGACGGCAGCCGCTAGTGACCTTGTTGAAACGTTCGAACTCCGTAACCTCCTCCAGTGCGCCGTCCAGACTATTACCTCTGCGGCTGCTCGTAAGGAGTCTCGGGGTGCCCACGCTCGCGAAGACTTCCCAGACGTAAGTTCATTCGTTTGTCGATGTGATATCGTCTAACAGGTTCATAGCGTGACGACGACAACTGGATGAAGCACACCTTGTCCTTCCAGAAGGACGTCAACTCACCGGAGGTCGAGCTCACGTACCGTGGCGTCATTGACACGACACTGGATGAGAACGAATGCAAACCCGTTCCTCCGTTCAAGCGTGTGTACTAGACATTTGAGCGGGGCGCAGTCGCCACTCGGTCGTGTTTTTATTACGATATAAAAAGTTTTAAAACTTCCATCCAATCGCTGCGTGGTGTATGAGATATAGGGTAGTTGTGATTCTAGCGACTACGCGTTTGGTTTTCATGACGGGAGTGACGAACCCTCCAGTAGACACGCCGCGCTTGCAAGCTGCCTGCGGACATCTTGGTGATCCACGTCGTGGGCTGGAAACAGACGTAAGCGATGGCCGGACGGGTTAAACCAACTTACAATCTTCTACTTCCCCCCATCGTTGAATTTGGCTCGCAACTTCGACCGCACTCGCCAACGCAGCTTCCTCCACCGTGATCTTCTCGAGCACTAGCGCAAGACCGATCAGGAAAGATTTGGACGAGTAAGTTGCCCGCTCCAGTGCTTCGTAACGTGTCAGCAAGGTTTGAGGGACGAAAAGGGTGTGACCGTACCGGCCATTTGCCAGGGGTCGAGTTTGGATATTACGCGGTCTAATTTGGCAAAGGTCTCCGCTGGTTGCGGCGCCGAGAAGATGGAATCGAAGGTGTGAATTTCGACTTTGAACGTTTCTCGAGCCCAGCTGAGGATCGGGTCCCAGTGTTTCTTCTGCAATTCCACCAACGCGTCAGGGTATTCTTGGTGGAAGCTGGAGAGCAGAAACGTTGGTCCATATACGTAGGATGGGAGGCGGGAACATACCAAATAGTGTCTGTGTCTAGATATTTTAGCAAAGCCTCCCTGACTTGGGCGCGAATCGACTCGTCGTGCATCGCATCGATTGCCCTTGACACCAACGACGTCTAACGCGGAATGTTGTTAGGGGACGAAAGTTGTTCGATGAGCCGACACACTTGCCATGGGTAACGCGTGAGTTTTCAGGATCTTGTCTTGATTTTCCCACTCCGTAGCCACCACTGTTGCCAGGACTCGCTTGTTCTGGGGTAGATGAAGCTTATTCCCTGACGGCGTTTTCAGTGGACGATTGTCCAGCGTAACTACGAGTCCGTTTTCGGCCCTCTCGACATCCACAGTTTTCCAGAACCGCTTCAGCGATGTTTCCGCCCCTACAAGCTTTGCTCAGTCGGGACGTCGATGAGTGACAAGACGGCACACACTGTTTGTTTCAGTCACCGCTGGGCCATCCTGGGCAGACGTTTGTAACCGACGACCCAGTGGTAGTGTCCGTTGCCTCCAGTACGGTGGTCGGGCTGAACGAGCCGACGTAAGGATGAAGGAGAGGAGGCGGTTGTTGGTCAACATGAATGCGACCCGATCAACCTCGGACTTGGACGGAACCCGTTCCGCTCAATGATCGGGCTTGCCCATTGTGCATGCAAAGTGTCTACATTGTAACAGATATACACCCGACACCCTAAGTCGTACGGATACTGGGGTCAGCCGAGGTGCGGATTACCAAGTCTGCCGGATTTTTTTTGGGAACACCTGTCGAACGTTCAGGTTAATCCTCGTCGTCCTGACATATCGGCCGTATGGTTCCCAATCTCCCTCGTCCACATCTAGGGCTAAATGCGGTGGGGTTGTACCTTCCAGGATTCTTGGGACGCCTTTGGGTTTTTTTTTCAGCTTCGGGTGACCCAAGGTGAGATACGTGTACTGACCATGATAGGCTCTCCTGCATTCAGGGCCAGACATGATCACGACATCACCAGAACGAAGGAGGATGGGGATCGGTTCGACTTCGCGGGTTGGCCCACCAAGCAAGAAGATCGCGGCACTTCCGATACTGTGATGATCAGTGGTCAGTGTGAAAGGGGGAATGACAGGGCGGGTTTCCTTACGACACGGAAACTAGAGGGGTGGCAGTGCAGATCTCCGACCGGTCGACGTGGGCCATGAGTGTATCCTGGTCGCGAGGCTCAGTATCTTATTCTCAAGATGATCACGTTGTAGGAGAGACCTTTTCCTGGTAGTAATTTACGATCCCGGCATCCGGTTCTGTGAGGGGATGAGTGTGGATCGTTGGGGACTGCGAGAAGCCCCAGTACCGTACGTCTCAGACCAAGCCTTCCAATCTTCCGCGTTGTCCTCGAGGTGCAGATCTCCGAAAACGCGCCTCCAATCAACCGCACGCACGATAGATTGGCACAGGGACTTGATCTCCGGTGCGACGTCGATTTTCCCCCGAGTAAAGTCGTACTGTTTAGTCCCCCAGTGGTAGAACCACCCGATGTTTGTCCATCGTAACTTTGGAAGGAGCTTTGAGGGTGAGGTCGCCGCAGCCGTGGGTGAAGGGGCCATGGGTGGTTGAGCGGCAGCGCTCAGCGTCAAACTCCCGACGTTATCCTTCGACGCCGCTTCATTGGATATCAACTGCCTCGGGCCAGTGGCCGAGGGCATGTAGGCTGACAAGTCGATGCCAGCCGTGGAGGCTTTTGGTTGAACATCCGGAACATCGAGACTCGGGTCTGTTGACCTCAAGTGAGCATTCCACAACCCTTCCTCGGGCAAAACGTAGTGGGTGTCGAGGTTGGTTTCGTTGGGATATCGTGCGTGATCCTTGAGAGACCACCGCACAAGGTCCCTTTGCTGTTTGTGAGAGAGCAGGTTTGGGAGATAAACGAAGCCAGTGTGGGATTTGAATATGTATGCGGACTTGGGAAGCCCGTGGTCGAGCTGGACGTCGACGGACTCGTAGGAAAGAGCGGCTGGGTTGCCTTTCCACACCCCGTTCAGGATCTCGTCTGACCGGGTTTGATCCAAGAGAGCGAGGTCCAGGACATCAGAGAGATCTGGGGGTGGGAATCGAGCTTTGAATCTCTTCTCTGCTGCTCTGAACGGCACCCAGTCCGCACCGACTTGCTCTGGTGGTCTGTTGCGGAGTGATTTTTCGTAGAGTTTTTTCGCTTTTTTGTAAGCCTTGTCGTCGTCGGAGGCGGACGGTGCGGACATTCGGGACGCGGCTGCCACTCGGCACGATCAACCGCGTCATAGTTTCGCTCTCTACCCTTCGCTTTCATGTCTCTATGGCTGCTCCGTCGCGGACAGTCTGCTATTCTCAACCAATCTTATAACCGTATAATTCGCCTTCCCCCTCCCGTACTACTTCGCGCTGCCCGCTACCAGAGCACAAAGCCTGTCGACAGCTCCCCATCGCCAAAGTCCACATCTCTATCGGAACCCAAACCTCCCGCTCTTTCCAGGGCCTGGTCAAAGGTAAAACATGAAGCATCCCACTATTGGAACGGTTCAAAGCTTCTCGCGAAAGAGGTCAGGATCGCGTCCCGGCTCCAGTGGAAGCTACTTCATGGGGACTCGTTGACCAGGCGTGAGCGCCGTCAGCTCAAACGCACAACCACGGACATTCTGCGGCTCATCCCGTTTGCTGTGTTCATCATCGTACCGTTCATGGAGTTGTTGCTTCCCGTAGCACTCAAACTCTTCCCCAACATGTTGCCATCGACTTTTGAGGACAAGTTTGCTGCCGTGAGTTTGACCCATAACTCTATGACCAGTATCACCCTGAACCCCCTTGGCTTTAGGAAGAAAAAGAACGCAAACTCCTCCGTGTTAGGCTTGAAATGGCCAAGTTCCTGCAAGAAACCCTTCGGGAATCCGGCTTGAAGGCAAATGCACACATTGTCGATAGCGATGCCTTCAAGGAGTTCTTCCGAAAGGTCAGATCCACCGGAGAATCGCCCTCCGCCGCGGATGTCACAAGCGTAGCGCGTTTATTCGACGACGACCTGACCCTTGACAACCTTTCCCGTCCACAACTCGTGTCAATGTGCCGGTACATGGGGATTAACGCCTTCGGGACCGACAACTTCCTTCGGGGAGCTATTCGCACCCAACTTCTCCAGCTCCGTCGGGACGATCAACTTATTGCCAGTGAGGGCATAGACGAGCTGTCCACGTCCGAACTCCAAGCGGCATGTCAGGCGAGGGGCATCCGTGTCAGCGGTGTCTCTCCCGCACGCCTTAGAGAGGAGTTTGCTACCTGGATTGATCTACACCTGCATAATAGGGTATCTGGCGTTCTCTTAATTCTCGGAAGGGCCTTTGACTTCGATCGCAAACCTCTTGGCGATGAAGACGGAAAAACCGGCGTCATCAGGAGCTTGGAGAGTGTCCTCAGTGGCTTGCCAGATAACTTGGTCAGCCTCCAGTTATGCTCTGTGAGAAGCAGCTGATAGATTTACCTCCCTCTAGCTGAACGAAGCCGAACTGGAAGTTGATTCCGATAATGCCTCGTACAAGCAAAAGCTGGATGTCTTGCAACAGCAGGAGGAGCTCATTGAGGATGAACAAGAGCAGGAGCAAAGAGAGGAGGATGCCCGTCGTGCCAAGAAGGAAGAGGAGGCTCGCTTGGCCGAATCGCTCCTTCCGGATTCTGAGGTTCGTCGGTCGGGAACCCCGTAAGAGGTTGAGATACTGAATAGTCTCCAGCTACACCCGGAGAAGATAGAGTTAGAAGATGCTCGCATGACAGCGGAACAGTTGAAAGAGTTGGCAGAAGCCCTTTCGGTCGTGTCTGCTCAATCCAGTGTGCTCAAGGAGCGTGATGAGTTGCGGGCCCTCATGGAGGAGAACCTTGCTGCTGATGAGGTGGGCATATCGAAGCGCAACTCGTCCTATCAGTACTCAACATCCAAATAAGGACCCCAAGTCACCTTCTGGTGCTTTGACCAAGAGGATCCGGTCGATGCTGACCAAGATCGATGCTCAGTTACAAGACTATGACTCTCGTGTCGGAAACTCGCTTCAGATGATTTCCGTAGACTCACAGGGTCGTATCTCCGTCGAGGATTTGGAGAAGGCACTCGCGGTCATCAAGCACAAGCCGGACGAAGAGGTGGGACACCTGGTAATCGAGAAGCTCGATGCGGACAAGGATGGTTTCGTGGAATTGGATCATTTGCTTGAACTGGTCAAGGAGGAAGGACTTGGTTAGTGCTCCCTGATTTCAAACGACCTTTAATTAATTCTCGCTTAGGGGTTGTCGTTGACGACGAAGCCAAGACCTTGCTCGGGCAAGGGAAGGAGATCAAGTGCATGAAGCCGCGTAAGGAAGATATCATCCAGGAGTAGACCTTTAAGTACTTGGGTGTAAGGCGGCCAAACCCTCAACTCATGTGATCTCGATCTGCATCAGACCAGCCTGCGAGGCTCGTCGGCTCAGCGGCCGGGTGTGATCGCACGTCAATTGGCGAATATTATAACACCCCGTCCCGTACGGATTAAATGGCGTTCCCCTCTCAACCCTCCCAGTTGTCATCCATGACTGAACCTCTGTGCTTCCGTCAGCCTTTCAAGGGGTTGTACATCCTGCAGAGAGCGCTGAGCACACTCGTTCTCGTCCCGTACTGGGCGATCAAATACTGTCGTGCTTCGTCTCGGCCGCGGCGAACATGGACCCTAAGCGAGACCGTGTGCGTTATGGCACTGCGAAGGATGATGCGGATTAACGAAGCTACCGGAATCATGTTGGAATGCACTGACAAGATGGAGGAGGTGGATGATAGGTCGCTACGGGAGACGAGCTTCGTCTGGCTACCCCCCCTTGGGGATCCTCTAGTTGAGGGAGCGGCAAAGAGCGAAGACGTCAAATCCGCCAGGATTCCGGGGTACGTTTGGCCACAGGGGGGAACCTCGCCGAAAGCCATGGCTACGTTGGGTATTGGGCGAGTTGTTTGCAATCCGCCCACCTCTGCACCTACTAACTGAAGAACAATAGATCCACGGGGGTGCATACAGGTCAGTTGTGTAGGTGTCCCACCGTGAAACGCACGGCACTAGACAATAGTCCAGGATGGGGAATGGAACAGAAAATTTTGGTGCCTTCGGTAGGTTGCGTAGTGTTTGCCTCGGGCAGTTACCTCACCCAGGGCATACACAGGAATTCCGAGGTTCATCAGCAAGGTCCGTCGCCAAAGCCCGACTCGTGGGTCCTGGCTGACGCAGGTCCCCGTTAGCATACCAGAATTAAATCCGGTCTCTGTAAGTGCCCGTGAAGTTCGTTGGCCGGGCTGGATTGGTTGACAAGTAAAATTCAGCGGTGGATTACAGACTGAGCGGGGAAGCCCGCCACCCTGCTCAACTGCTAGACGCCTTGGCCGGCTATGTGTACCTCGTGAAAGGCTGCGATATTTCGCCCGAACGCATCGTCATCATTGCCGATTGTGCAAGGAGTAGGCGACATGTGCCATGCAACGGAGAACGTACCAGATAACGTCTTGCTCCCTTTAGCCCACCTAACGTTGATGCTCCTGCGTTACTTGAAGGACGAATCCATGTTCAAGGTGCCTGCTGGAATCATGCTATTTTCAGTGAGCGATATTTTTAAATCTCTCTTTCCGAGAGTATCACCTGACCTGCTCACAGCCTTGGGTCGATTTCGGTGAGCCGACGGACTTGATTTGCCTGCCTGCCTCTGTTGACTGGTGGTGATCGAGGGCAGCATACGAAGCCGTGAACGGGAATTCGAACCACCCAAACTCACAGTCCGACGTTTTGTGTACATCGGGGTGGTTTCCACAGCAACTTCTTCCCCATGGGGCTGACGAGGCGATGTTATCTACGCCGTACTTTTCACCGAATCGGGCACCCGGGGAGACGTTTGTTGGCTACCCAAAGACTTTCATCTCGCTGGGAGGGGCTGAGACATTTGTTGAAGAAGCGCGCGAGCTGGCCGAAAAGATGGAGGGAAAGGGGGTTGATGTAACGGTGGACGTCCAGGTGGGTGTGACCCGGGAGAGATCATCCTCATGGCTGATCTCGTCCCTATTTACGTCTCTCTAGGCGGATGCCGTGCACGACTTTTTAGCGTTCCCGGAGGTGTTTCCAAGCCAGAGGGCGCGAGAGGAATTGAAGAAGGCTGTCGTCGGCTGGGTAGAATCTCTACCGGACATGTAGAATTTTTTTTTGTACAAAGCCCAGGAGTTCGCTTGGCTGATCGACTTATAAACGATCCGAAATTGCGCAGGGTTGTCGCCGCAGCTAGCGCATTCCCCCCCCTCCTCGCCTCCCACCATGTCCAGCCACGACTACTACAACCAGAACAAAGCCCAAGACCAGTACTATCCACCCCAAGGTATTTCTCCCCTGTCTTCCACCTAATCTTCGGCTGCGTAACGGTCCGCTCCGAACAGGCCCTCCCCAAGGAGGCAACGGTCAATACTATGGTGGACAGGGTGGATACTACCCCCAGCAACCTCCACAGGCGTATCAGCAGGGAGGTTACCCCCAACAAGGTGGTTACGCTCCCCAGCCTGCACCACAGGTAGTCTACGTGTACGTCCTTCCATTTCCGTCGTATCAGGATCGACCATAGTTGATGACCGTTCTTGTGATGCGCAGTCAACAGAAGAAAAAGGACGACTCGGGATGCGTGGCATGCTTGGCGGCAGCGTTGTGTTGTTGTTGTCTCGGAGGTACGCCAAGGGGTTCTTCCTTTTCTTTTCTCCCGACTGACGGTTCACGTTTCGGGCAGAGGTGTGTTGTTGACAAACGGCGGCGTTGTGTCTCTATCTTTGCTTTTCGGATGGGCGGGAATACTTTGTTTTATTCTACAGCCTACATTACCCAGGACGTATTTCTCTATCTTGCTTGCTAAATATGTGTCGCCTGATTTTCTTGACGAGAGGGAGGTGATAGTAGCGCCGTGATGGCGGGCCAATTGCCTCCGATGTCGAGTGGTGTAGATGCTCAGCGTCAGAAGTGTGCCAAAGCAGCAGGGAACGATTCCTTGACCAGACAGCGGGTCAAGGATGGCTTAACCCGGTACAATGTCTCGAGTGTGGTATAAATAACCGTCTCTCCCCAACCCAGGTTCCGTCCTACTCCCTCCCCCCAAACCACACATCAATCCTCCGCGATGCCACTCGGCCTCCTCACTAGGTTCAACACCACCAATTCCCAGTCATCCTCCGAGTCAACCCTCGTCTGGTACCTCGTCTCTTGAGCTTTGAGATCATATCCTAACCCCCCACCTTCTCTCGCACAGCCCAGGTTACCCAATCGAGCTCTTCCCAGGCTACACAAACCCAGATGGTCTATCGGTAATCCTTTCGGTCTTCGCCGACGATGAAGCCGAGGTCCGGACCCAGCGTGGCGAACTCTACATGGCCATGAGAGGGAAACGCCGGAAAACTCTATACGACTGTTACGGCTTCCCTATCGTCAATATCCGGCGAAAACGGGGCCCACTACTGGGAGAATACGAGGTACGGCCCTCTCTCCCGGTCCCTGCGCCCAGCCCAGGGTAAACCCATGTTCCCCAGGTGTTTGATGGCGAAGGCTCGTCGGACCTTCTGCTGACAATCAGCGCCAAACTGTCTTGGGGTGGTTCCAAGATGGCCGTGTCGATGACCAACTGGAATAAAGAACACATCCAGCTGAGGGTTAAAGGAAACCTCGTGGATCGCCACCGCAAAGTTTTGTTCGACGATGTCGAAGTCGGGCGGATACACCCCGCAGGTCCCAAGAACACCAAGTCCGCCAGTAGAGAATCCTATACCATCTCTACCGCTGCGTATGGTGCGTAGTTGCCCCCCTCCGCCCACGCCCCTCAGTCGTTGTTGACCCCACTGTTGTAGTTGACATTGTCCTCATGGTCGTAATCTCACTGTGCCTGAAAGATGGGTCTTACGAGGATTGAGGTTGTAAAGCGCTAAGTGCTCGCTTTCGACACTCTCGTGACATTGGTACCGTAGACATCATGGACACCCACCTATTCTATCACCTGTACGCGCCCGTTATATTTCTGTATTGTAGTACGCTGTCATGCTTGCCCCACGCGGGGCGGTAATTCAGAGTTGTGCATCCCGATTCCTGACTACAAATAAACTGTTACATCTCAACGAGCACCGTACAGAACACTCTGGGCGAAGGCCATACATATCGTCGTGACTCCTTTGATTATGCGGAGAGCTGTAATTAGTTGATCACTCATCGTATCCTAGGGTCTTTGTTGGGTGAACTTACCGAAACGCGACCGCAAAGTCGATGATCCGGATTGATAGAACTTACGTCTCCCTCACGAATGGAAGAGCGGTGGCCGCCAACGCCTAGCCGTACCGCTGCCTCATCACCGTCTCCTCCCCCCGCACCCCGAACCACACCGCTCGAAGCGCCCCCGAGGGATGTGGCTCCTGGTTGCAGGAACCGACGAACGAGTCAGATGTCGTCGTCGTCGTCATAGAACTCGTCTTCGTCGTCGTCGTCGACAGTCTGCAGCGTTTGCAGGTCGAGCTTGTACCTGAGTAGACCCCCGATGCCACCGAAGCCCTTGACGAATTGGGCACCCTCTTGGGACCGATTGGTAACGAACTCCAAGTTGGCGCCGAAGTCCTTGTACTTCTCAGCAAACCACTCCAACAGCGAGGTCGGTTCTTCGGCCTGTTCCATTTCTTGGCTAGTGGACTTGTCTGTGAACTTCTCCCGGTCCTTCTCTTGGTCCTTGTTCGCGTAGACGATGATCTCCTCTGGGGACGGTACAGCTTCGGTCAGTATCCCCCGAAAGGTGTTGATCTGCCTCACCTCCAGCCGCGTTGCGAAGGATGTATCGTGTGATGTCTAGGTTTTCCCAGACAATTAACGTCTCAACCGCGCCGAGCTCGAGAGCCTTGAGTGTGTCCTCGATACCAAAACAGTATTTGCCTGTGTCTTGGCTGATCTCGTCGAAGTACTTCTGGATTAACTTCTTTTCTTGAACGAACTTGACGTTCGCGAGAGATTCCGCGGCGAGCTCAATGGCCTGATATCATTGCATCTCTTGAGCGGGTGTTGTCTAGTGGGTAAATGGAAATTCTCACCTGGTTAAAGCCGTTTTCCCCTCCATAACTGACATCGACCACCTTGATGACCTTGGCGGCCAGACGTTGGTCAAACATGTCGCTCATGCTCAGCTCCGTCTTGAAATCTGCGCTCCCAGCAAGCACCAACCCCGTCACGTTCACTTTATCCGCGGTAATGAAGTGCTGTACCGCCAATTCGGCAACCTTACGCACATAGTTGTGTCTCTTTTCGTCGCGGAGGCGGGCGAAACGTAAGGCGGACTGACCACCGCGACCGTGTTTCTTGGGGAGGTCGACGGTGAACTTGTGAACGACCTCGCGGGTGTTGCCCGCGACGGTTCCGAAGAGGGTGCCGTTTCCGTCCATGACTATGAACCCGAACTTGGAGTCAGATTCGAGCAGCTCCTGCAGAGCCTCTGTGTGGAATTTGTTGTCGCACAGGTAGAGCGACCTGGAGATTGGTTAAAATTGGGATGGATAACAATACTCAGACGACTCACGTATTGATGGGCTTATGCGGTTCAAAGTCGAAGGAGACCTTCTTCTCCTTGCCTTCGTCGGTCAAGATCGTTCCGACGAACAAGACCAGGCCGTTTGGTGGAACACGATTGTACAGTTTGAGCCTCTGTTGAGTGCTGGTGATCGCGGCCAACACGGACAATCGGTTGACTCGGGACTTGATGTTAGACGCAGTACCGTATTCCTGCGTCAACATGGCGGAGACACGGGAGATCTGGTCCTAGGGGTTAGAGATGGGAGTGTCAGCAACCAAGTGCCACACTTTTTTTTTTTTTTTGGCACACCTTTGGAGGGACGATGAGACTAATCATAGAGGTCCCGGCTCTAAAAGGGGACCAGCATTAGAGATCCATGTTCAACGAGATAAGGGCGACGATGAAGGGCACCCTCTGGCAGCATCGAGGCTTTTAATCAGTTTCTTGACCTTCCACATCTGAATGTTTTGTTCTGCGACATCTTGCGGTTGACTCATAGTGACGATGGTTCAAAGCTGCAGCTGTATCGTAGAGGTTCCTGGCTGCCCTCGGCTGGATTTGTGGATGACGAAGAGAGGGAGAGGAAGGGAAGGGGAAAAGTTTAAATCACCCTTACCGTTTTCGGTATCCCACCTTGACTCTGATCCATGACGCCGACGGCCACGAAACGCAAGAGCCCCGATGACCAGCCTCAGGGCGAGCAGGACTCCAAGCGGCCAAAACTAAATATATCCAACACACCGGACACAGTGGAAGGGGAGGTGGTGGAGGAGGAGCGGGAGGAGTCCAAACCCAACCCACCTCCAGCAAAACCAGCAGCCAACCGACCGAAAATTAAGAAACTTACCCCACCCCGGCCGTTTCCAACCGTCCCAACTTCAGTTTCAGCCACTGGACCGCGCTCTGCTCATTCTGAGGGAAAGAACTACATCTGCATTACGAGGAAAACGCCGCTTGCAGCATACCTTCGGAGGTGCAAGGATGTCATCATGGTCGATGGGTGCGTGGTACCGTTCCTCATCGTCTCTACCACCTCTAACATCCGCCAAGGTACAAATCTTTGCACCTGAGTGCCATGGGCGCTGCGATCCCCATCTGTCTCACTCTAACCGCGTCTCTCCCCGACATTCTACCATTTGGTTCGAGCGAAATCACCACCGAGATAGTCACTGGTACCGTGCAAGTCCGCGATGAGATAATTCCTGAGGATGGTGATGAGGACATATCGTACGCCAACCGCAGCAAGTCAACCATTAGCGTCACACTGGTCGTTGGAGATGGCGTGGATGAGACGCGCCCAACGAGAAGGTATGCCCTTAGCGAAAAGCGTCAAAAGAAAAAGAAGGATAGACACCGCAAGGCTGAAATCGTGTTGTCCGAGCCAGACCAGGACGATATGGACGTTATTTAAGACGTGAGTTCCCGTTCCCCTCCTGCTCCCGGACCTATCTCATCCGGCCACCTGCTTCCTGCCGCAGGCCCAGGCCTCAAGCATGACGCATACATAGCACATGAAAGTCACATGATCGTGAACGCGTGACGTCTTGTTCCTAACACCGGCCAACTCCTGCCTCCTTAACATCCACCCCCATCTCCACAACACCCCTTGCATAGTTAAATCGCTAGAATGGCTGGTAAATACTCTCATTCGTTGCCAAGCGACACCGAAGCTGAATAAAATCTGTGTGATGCAGGAAGGAAGCGCACCGCCCCTGAGGAGGCAACCACCACCCGTCCCGCCAAAACCACCAAGACTAGCTCTGGGAGAGCGAAAGGCAAGACTGGTCCAAAGGTAACCCTCCCCCTTTCTAGTTATTTATTTGGTTCCTTATTTACCGCTCTCATAAGGCCAACCTGAGCGCGAAGACGTTCAAGTTACAAGCTCTTCCACTTCACATCAGTATCACTCATACGCCACCCCCTAATGTCGAAGGTTCAGGCGAAAAGGCTTCAGGGGGATCCACGGACCCGGGTTTCTTGGCTACGTTATCCCTCCAACCTGGCTCATTCAGCACTGGCACCTACGGGTGGAAAGGGAGCAAGCGAGTCACCATCGAGGTCGACAATCCCGACACTGGGGAGAAGGAGAGACTTCAAGTTCAGCTAAGGTACGTGTTGTGCGTGTACCTATCACTCGTGGTCACGCGTGTTATCCAGCTTCAATGCGACCGTGCTTGGGAGCAAAGGAAAAGGCGAAGAGGAGGATGAAATGAAGGAGGAGGAGGAGAGAAAGGGAGAGGAAAAGGAGGAAAAGGACGAGGAAGAGAAAGAGGACAAGGAGGGCGCCGAAGACGAGTAGCTGTGGCCGGGCTAAGTCCAATTAGTTGTGTGTGCTCTATTATGATCGTTGTTGTTGGATAATTGGGTGTGGGTTTTGTGTGGGTGATTTACAAGCCGAGACGTCTGCGCGGGGTTTGCGAAACACGGGAGCCTGTCTGTCTAGGTGTGCCTGGTACAATGATCTTGGACATCGTGGAAGGGGTTGACGCCTTCGACGCGATCTCGGCTTCGACTGCCTGCTTCGCGGACCTGGAAGGGGCTCAGGACCAGAATGATGAGTACTGAGTATGCACCTACTGTTCACGCTGTCGAGCCATTTCGGACTCCAATTCCGCCTTGCGCGAGAACTCTCGGTCCGCCTTTTTGCGCAGGCCCCTTTCGTCGAAGTTCTTCTCCTTCACCGAGTAGAAGACAGAACCGAGCTCCGCTGCGAAACCGGGTTAGGAGAATCTCACTCCCTCAACGGAATGATTGGAGACTAACCAAGCCAGTATGCGTCAACGGAAGTCACCTGCGTCATGTACTCCTTGGAAGTCAGGATAAGTTCGTGATAGACAACGTATGTTGGGGTGTCTGTTAAGAGTCGCGACTTCAGGGGGGACGAAAAGGTAAGGGGGTCACTGGGACTCACACCCAAGGCCGTAGAGTGCGCTTGTCGGATGGAGATGGGTGGGTAGCCCGGTTCTGATGTTTACAAACTCCCCAATACCTTTGACCCTTGCAGCCTGATGGAAATAACCAGCAGCGATCGCTTTCCTATTACCAGAATTAAGCCATCGAGGAGACCATACAATCAAAATGTTGCTTGCCTAATCACATCAAAATCCGTGCCAGCAGAGATGAGTTCCATCTTCTGGAACTTCATGATATCCTCCAGCTGCACGCGGACTTCCCGTGCTTTCCGCAAGAGTTTGGGGTGTAAGAAATGGCGGACACACCACTCGTCTCTGTATCTATGTCATAGTTAGGGTTGGGGTTGTCCATGGTCACAATTGCGCTTCGGGTCGGACTCACCCACGACTCTTCCACTGGTTGAAGACATTCAGGAGAGTTAGATGGTCACTTTCGGGGACGTTGAACTTCTCCCTCGCAGCGTCTGCCTCCTCCATTCGCTCTTTCGGCCGATAGAATACGCTGGGGACGGAAAGCATCGAGACGATGGTTAACATCTCCACCGAGCATTTGTATTCAACCGAAGCGATCAACATCTTGGCCATCGACGGTTCCATTGGGAATTCAGACATCTTGCGCCCAACAGGGGTTAAGTCTCCGACGTTATCCAGTGCACCGAGGACCCATAATTGATACATTGAGTTCAGCATATTTGCCTAGTGAATTTTGAGGGGACGCGAAACCTGGAGTAAAGACGAACCTACCTGAGGGGGGGGATCCATGAAGTCGAACTCCAGCAAATTCTTGACCCCAAGTGACTTCAACAAAAGGACAGTGTTGGCTAAGTTAGTTCGTTGTATTTCCGGGATCGTGTTCGGGAACATGTCGTTGCGATATGCCATCTCTGTGTACAGCCGGTAACAAAATCTTCAAAGTGAAGAAAGGTAAGAGGTCGGTCGAGGTAACTGCTTGGATGACGTTACCCGCTTCCCGTTCGACCGGCACGACCAGTCCGTTGGTTGGCGTTGGCTTGACTGATGGGGGTGATCTGGAGCGCATCCATACCCACCTTAGGGTTGTATACTTTGAGCTTGCAGTATCCGGCGTCCACAACGTAGTGGATACCATCGACTGTGATCATGGAGAATTAACCGAAAGAACAGCAGGGAATGAAGCCAGGGTTTGTACCTGTCAATGACGTCTCCGCGATGTTCGTTGCGACTATGACCTTTCTTCGACCGTCGCTCGTGGCGTCGAAGATCTTTGCCTGGAGATCTGCAGGCATCTGAGAGTAGATTGGGAGCACTGCCAGAGAGGGTGGGTCGTCGAGTTGCGAGAGGCGTTCTGTGACCAGGTCGTAAGCGGGGGTGATGATGAGGTACAGGCTTTGCGAACCGGAGACGACTTGGCATGTAATCTCGATATCTTCTTGTCCAGTCATGAAGACGAGAACATCACCAGGGGGTAGAGACAGATGTATTTGTAAAACCTGTTTGACAGCGCTATCCACGTAGTCTTCACATGGTGACTTCGAGTGGAATGTCTCAACGGGGAACGTTCGGCCCGGGATGGTGAAAGAAGGAGCATTGCCGAAGAATTTGGAGAACTAGTTCCGCAAGATAAGAGACTCGAGCGGTAGGAGAGGATCTGGGTTACCTTTTCGGCGTTCATTGTCGCGGATGTGACAATAAGCTTTAGATCTCGCCTACGGGACAAGACTGCGGAGTGGGTGTCAGCGCCCCAATTCGGACCATCACGCCAGGTAAACCTACTCTTCCTCAACAGGCCCATCAGTACGTCGGTGCTGAGCGAACGTTCGTGAGCCTCATCTAGGATTATTATACTGTACCTGTCGAGGTCCCCTTCGTTGAGAGACTCTCGAAGGAGCACACCGTCGGTCATATCTGGTGGATATCAACATAATCTCTCAGTGACAAGCGACAGGTGCTAACATTTGATCCTGGTTTCTGGGGATGTGCAATCCTCAAAACGGATAGCATAGCCAACGGTGGACCCGAGTTTACACTAGGGTGATGGTCAGGACCCTGTGGCAGAAACATGGACACTCGTCTACTAACCTCCATCTCTTCGCTAACACGCTTCGCAACCGACATCGCGGCGACCCGGCGCGGTTGAGTGCAACCCACAATCCCGTGCTCACAGTAACCGTCCTCGTAGAGGTATTGTGCTAACTGGGTCGTCTTTCCCGATCCGGTCTCCCCAACCACCACCACGACTGTAGGCAATGGAGTTGTAAATACTTGATAGTCGGATCATGGGACAAGACGCACCCTGGTTTTCGCGAACGACCTTCATCAATTCCTCACGGCAGGCAAATGCAGGAAGATACTCTCGCTGCTCTTTCAAAGTACGCGACCTCGCAAAAGAACTGACCCCGGTCGAGGCCTTCAAGTGTATTGCGAACTTCGAATCACCCTTATAATCTTCCTTATTGTCGGGGTTTTCTGATTCGCGGGCTTCGGCTATTCGGTAGGGAAAGGCAGACTTCGTGAATGTCCACCCAGCATGACATGACGGCAGTAATCGCGCCTGTACGCACCTTCTCCCTCCTCGTCCTGGAGACCCATGATGTTTCCTAGGGCGGTGCCACCCAGAGCAGCCATTTTTGCAGCAGCCTTCGCACGTTCTACCTGTTCACGTTTTTCCTTGACCAACGCGCTACCCTTTCTGGAAAACACAGCAAGGTCGCTGGTGGGGTCTCGAATTGGGTTGATGGGGTCAAGTTGTTTCGTGAAAACAGTACGGCCATCCAGGAACGGTGGTTTTAGATCGTGGACCATGACATGAACGGTGGACTCAGATTCATCCTCGAAATCGAGGTCTATGGCCTGACGCGTGGCCACTCCAGAAGTTACCATACGGTTTGACTCCCAAAGATCATTATCTGCATTCTGCAGGACAAGAGTGTCAAGAGCAAATGAGAATGAGGGGATGTGGGCGCTGCTCACATATTGTGCTTGTCTCGCAGAAACCTTTTTCTACAGATACTTTTAGTACAAATAATTTGCAGGGGAGCGATGACCTCACAATCTGTTTCGACGCGATCTCAGCTTCTTTGGTCGCGGTAAGGTCTTCATATTGTGATAGAGGGTTATGCTCCTCATCCCCAGCAACACCGCCTTCTTCTGCTCCTGTATACCAGTCACGATCGAGGCGAACCTGTTCCTCCTCCCATTCTCGTGAGTCGAGGCCAAATGCCCTGTCGTCTCCGTCCGGGCTAGTGTCGCGCGCGACACGAGGGGTTTGAGCGTCCCAAGATCTATTTCCAACCCTACCCCACCCCCCGCCGTCGCTTCTTGAGTTGCGTGGCGTTGATTCCCACCCGACATTCGGGACGCGAACAGTACCACCTCGCTCTGAACGGGGCGTTTCGTCCCAATTCCGTCGGTCGTACCCACGGTCACGATTCGAACGTCGCTGAAATTCACCAAGCCCTTTCTGCCCGCTATCTCGACGCTCTTCGACCGCGTTGATACCCTCTGAATGACCGAGTCTTAGTATCGTTAACGCCGTGTTGATCATAGGATTCACCTCTCTGTCTATCTCTGTTTCGGCGGTACTGTTCGAGTTTCTTCCTCCCGGCCTCGGATAATCCGCCAGGGTGTGAAGGTGTTTCTTCTCCACGTTGCCGCGAGTGTCCAGGCCGGGGTCCCGGTAGGACTGGAACTGGAGTCTGGATGTAAGAAAAGAGGAGAAACCGAGCGAGTGTCTCTTGGCCCACACCTTTGAAAAGCTTGGCCGAGTCTAGCCTCTGCCTCTTCTTATCCCCATCTTCCGAGGCTGACGCTGCCCTCTTTTCCCTCGCCAGACGGTCCAATCCGAGAATGGACGTACGTGGCGTTGGTGGCTCAGGGGGTTTTGCGGGTTGTTTGAACTTGTGTTGCTTTAAGCGCATCAGCATGTAAGTACCGAGATGTTCATGGAACGGACGCACGACATCCTTGCGCACGAGCCCACCTTGGCGAATCGGTTCAGGTTGCAACACGTCCGTGTCTTGAACCACGATCCCATGACTGGGTTGCAGCAAATGTCCCATTGCTTCTTGGTTGACATGGGAGAGTATCTCCCCGTGTATCTCGACGAGAAACGGGTCAGAAAACTTGCCGAATGACTTCGCAGCTGCAAGGGAACACATTTAACACCCTTCCACGAGGTGGAGGGGTTCACTAACCTTGCATGAACTGATCAACCGAGTTGGACTTGGCGATGTCCTGCACGCGCCGGGCAAGCGTGTCGTTGGGGTTGACGATGTTTAAGGCTCTGGAAAGTTTGACGGCGAGCTGGTGGGTGAACTCCTCTTCGCGTCCATCCTGGCTAGACATAGAGAGGTACCGTCACATTCCGTCACGCTCAGTACGGGAAGACAATCATCAGGCGTCTACAGTGGCAACGTCGTGTGCTACATGTCCAACTCCGAGCCTGAATCTTCATCCTCCTTCGTCTTCGCTGTCCGACGTGGTGCACCCCTTGACCCATACCTCGATCTCTGTCGTTCATCCTCCGACTCATCCCCAGAGCCCACCTCTCGTTGATCCTTGTCATATTCAGGAAGAGCTGCAGGTATGATCGCACCAGATAGAACCAGCACGGCCTCCAGTTCTGCAACAAGGTGAGACACGCGAATTCCGCCAGTATTCCCGTACAACCAGACTCACCCTCCAGGCGCCGTTCACGATCGCCTCCCCAAGCTACTATTTGGTTCTGTACCTCGCCATCGCGATAGATAATTAGCATAGGTTGTCTTGACTCAGGAAGGTCCGGTATACATTTGTCTCCCACAATGGAGACAAACTTCGTCTTTGGGTGGCGCTGAGCCAGGGTCCTGACGTGCTCGAATGTTTGTTCACTGCGCGGCAGCCTGGCATTCGATGAGGCTGAGAAAAACCCCAGGTGAAAAAACGAAACGGACCCGTCTCTGTAGAGGAGGCAGACAACACCAGTCCCCTTCCCTGGGTCTCCAGACACAGCGACCTTGCTCGCTTCCGTGACTTCCCTCGTGTAGTCATCTCTGCCGATAGGATATACACGCCCAAAACGAGCACTTTCGGCCCTCTTGATCTCCACGAGACGTTGTCGTCTGAATTTCTCGGTCAATCGTCCCAGCTCATCGTCGTTCGCGTCTTCCCCCATCTCCCTGAGTTCTGCAGGAGTCAGATCATCGAAGAGATCGCTCAGAGTCGGGGACGCAGGTGACGAAGGAGAAGGAGGCTCGGGTTCCTTTGGCGGCAAGATGCCATGTTTGCGTAGAGCATCATTACTATCTGATCGTTATTCCTTGGGGCCCGTTGAACTGACGAGGGGCACTCACAATTCTGTGTCCTCGTTTGGATTTACTGCCATAATAGTAGTCCAGCTTGCCGCAGTACAAGATCGATCGCGCGGACACCATCCCCAACGAGGCATGAACGAAATCTACAATCCCAATCCCACTGTTCTCAAAACTGCCGGGAAACGAGGTACTCGCACCCTTTCAAACCTCTGGGATCTAGACGAAGTACAGACGGAGACGGGCGGGTACGGACTCTACAATGATAGTTCCGTCAGCGAAACCATAGATCAAAATGAGATCTTCGGTCAGCTCCTCTCGTTTTCTATCCTCGCATGCTAACTGCGCCGCTTCTTTTTTTGTAGATCTGGTCAGGTTCATCACAGACCCAGAGCACAAACACATGACACTGGAGGAATTAATGGTTGTCTCTGCTCCCCAGTGTAATGTCTCAAACGAGACTAATAGGGTGGTCATCGAGTTCACCCCGACTGTTCCACATTGTGGGATGAGTACTGTGATAGGTGCGCCGGATTCCATTCAACTAAGATGAGGCTGAACGATTTCTGCAGGCCTCACATTGCGGGTCCGCTTGTTAAGAGCTCTTCCCGAACGATTCAAAGTCGACATCCGCGTTAAGCCTGGTTCGCACCAAAGTGAAAACGAATGTACGTCCCTCGAAATATCTTGGCGGCCAATAAAGAATTCAGGTTCCGCCCAACAGTGAACAAACAATTGAATGATAAAGAGCGTGTAGCTGCCGCTCTCGAAAACCCCGCACTCCTGACTGTACTTGAAGAATGCCTAGAGCCAGCACAGAACACGATTCATGGGGGAGGACACTAGGTGTACCAATTTCAGGTATTAATCACACCATGGAACCCTAATGTGCATCTGCCTCGTCTTCTGAAATATCCATGTCGGATTCCCCGCGACGGGTTTCGGTTCCAGAGGACCTCCCTTCTCTCGCGCTGGCCAAACGCTGAGCGAGCGCTGCGAACCCTTCCTCCGTCTCGTCTACTGGGTCTTCACCCCGCTCCTCACCTCTCTCTCTGGCGCCCCCCTCCTCTCGCTCTTCTTCGTCCTCTACTGTACCCACCCTAGGTTTTACTTCACTTCCCTTGTTGTTACAGTCGCACAGCAGTGGAAGGTGGTAATCGGATGACTCGTCTTCCAGCACCTTCAGGGCCAGTTCGGCAGCTAGGGCCTTGGATACGGGCTTAGTCCTGGCCCGAATCGGCTCAGTCACAGCGATTCTGTGGACCATCACGACAATGGTATCCGCCACCTTGGCCTGGGGGTGGCTCAACCCCTTCCTATGGCGCCTTTAGTTTTGAGTACCGAGTGTTAAGACGGGACATACTGAAAGTTGACCCGTCTACAACCATTCTTGCTCATCCATATCATCAAATTCGACACCGGATCCAAAGGAAGGTCCATCTCGATCTCATTCAGGAGGTCCTCCATGACCATCTCCACAACCACGCTGAACTTCTCGAAATTGTGACCAGAGTCCACGAATACAGCGCCCATTACGCTCTCGAAAACATCACCGAGCGCTTTTGGAGGCTCGTATTTCCACCCGTTGATGACGATCTCCGCGTAGGATGTTTCCCGGAGAAGTTTGGCGTGTGACCAGATTGCGGTGCTTAGGGTGGCATTGTTAAGCAATATCACCTTGTGCAGCTCTAGTCTCTTTACGGCGAGAGATGCCAAAGCGGAATTACGGACTAGCCTCCCCTTCGCCGTCGTGAGGTCCCCGGAATTCGCTTTTGGAAAGTGATGGTACAAATGCCGCATGACCACGAGCTCAATGAGTGCTAATCGTCCGTGAGTTCTAGAGGTCGTGATGGAGCGGACCTCTTACCGTCTCCGAGAAACTCGAGCCGTTGATACGACGGGAGTGAGGTATATTGGAAAGACGGGTGAGATACCGCTTCGATAAGCAAATCCCCGCACTTGAATTCGTACCCGAGCCGCTCCGTAAGGGAAGTGAAAAGGGGTGAGACCTTTGCTTTCTTGATGCGCCACCCATATCGCAATGGCCAAGGTACCGATCCGCCGAACGATAGTCCCAAAGCAACTCCAGTGCGGAGGGCAGTAGGTATACCACCAGACAGAAACGCCGCTCCTAGGGTTGATTCCATGCACTCCTGCAGACTCCGACGAGGGAAAGACCGCTCCACCAATCGGCCTCCTCCCCCTACCCAATTCTCGGGGACCGTATACGGCCACACGCGCATACTTTGGATTTCAGGCGACAGGAACCTTTCCAAACCGATCGCCTGAGCCCGTGCGAGCAGAGTCCTGTTTGAGACACAGCACCTGCGAACTGCGTCCAGCTGGCCCTCGTGCCTGAAGGGGAACTTGTGAAAAATATACACGACCGTGCAGAGCTTTAGGACCGAATCCCCCAGAGTTTCCAGGCGCTGGTTGTCAAAGCTTGCATTGGCACAAGGGAGTGTCAGTGCCTCAGCGAGTATGTGTAGTTGTATTGGAGGGAGGGAAAGTTCGATCACCGCCTGGCGTGCACGCCAAAGGTCAGTAGCCCGGCGCATAAGTACCGGTAGAATCCTAAATGCTTTCCACATTGCCTTCGGCATGGGAAGCTGCCGGCAGAGATACATGGGTAGGAACGACTTGGAGCCCACGGGGGACGAAGGCTGGGAGCCATCTGCGCCGCGTAAGGATTCCGCCGAGTAGTATGATGACTGTTCTCGAGGGAAGTGTTGAATTTCTATGAGGGGACAGTCGGTAGGTATGGTTGGCTCGACCCCTTTCCGGGTGTATTTCTGGATCCAATATTCTCGATACGTCGGAAAGCAAGCTTCTCTGGAACCGGGTGATGGCGAGGACATTGGTGTCAGGTCTCGCCTAACTGACCGTAGTAGGAGCGGCCGGCCGTGGACTTTCCCGTTCATGACGAGTAAATTGTCGAGGTGTCGTTCGCCAATCATACTCCAATCGTGCGAACCGAAAGGGGTGGCCACTGCTTCCTGTATTGCAGAGAAATCAGGAAGCAGCCTCTCAGTAAGCGGGAAAATGCACGCCGCGATGGGGGCGGAGATGTTTCTGTGAGTGACACACCACCACAACCCCGCTCGGGTGTAGTCCTGGAGCATCCGGAGTTTTTCCCAGTCCTGGGGTTGTTGGATCTCAAAAGGGGTTCCAGCTTCCATCGTGAAGAACGCATCCTGGATGATCATTTCCATCTGCGGTAACGACGACCCCGTGAGCAGCCCGGCGGTTGGTACGCCATCGATGTGGATAACGTGGAAGAAAAGTTTGTCACTTAAGACCCAGGGATCCCGTACCAAGGTATGCAACATATCTGGTAGGTTCTTCGTTGGCGGTACTGGCCTTCCGTCCGCATCTTCATATACCTGGGCCCTGGACCCTTTCGAGGGAAGCATATAGTCGTCAAAGACGTTGAGTTCATGTAACCGTTTGACAGCCATGAATGCGACAGCACGCTTGGCTTCCCGTTTCGTTGGTTTTTCAGGCCCAATAAAGGTCAATAACTCTTGGGGAAGCGGAAGGGAGGCAGGGAGTGTGAGGGTGGAAACGAAGTCGCCTGCGTATCTTGGAACTTGCGGAGGTGTGAAGGTGTCGCGGGGGATAATGGCGCACAGGCGGTTTAGGAGGCTCGTGGCTGTGTTGTAGGACAGAATTGCCCCGGTCGCCGGCACGACATACCGTTCGCCAAGGGGCGTGTCGTCGGTGTCGTCATCCTCAAAAGAGTCGTCCGCAGTCGCGGTATCTCGAGTTTGATAGATGAGTCTAAGTTCAGGTTCGCTTTCTTTGAGAGTTTGATAGAGGGCTAGCTGATGAGTATTCCCTTCTTCGACCAGTATAACAAAAGTCGAGGTGTGATGTCGTGCCCGGCCCCTGGATTGGACGTACCCAACCATATGTTGCACTGGGTCGAAGCGAATGACAAGGTCACAGGCCTGAGGTTCTTAGAGCACGAAGGCAGTGACGTGGGGAAATTCTTACGGGAAAATCCAGCCCTTCCTCCGCAACAGATGTGGCTAGCACTACAGGGGGGTTAGCATGA